>Ga0065711_1000114_pt1 | contig 98177 bp, 35 predicted proteins | sample Hoacrofraction12_FD_59098 | JGI IMG/M metagenome (GOLD analysis project Ga0065711, IMG submission 59098) | Hoatzin crop microbial communities from Cojedes, Venezuela - Epithelial fraction 12 v2 (version 2) | ecosystem: Host-associated > Birds > Digestive system > Esophagus > Crop | place...
AAAATTTGACTGATGGCACCAGTCCCTGAGCCATTTGTTAATCAGGTGAGTTTTCCTGCCCCTTACAGTGCTGTTCCCTGCCACTGATGGGATGGAGGAAAACACCACCTGCACCCCTGATCCCTCAACCAGTTGCGCCAGTGCCCTGGGGTCAGTGAGTTCCTGACTGGTATACTTTGGGGAAATCATTAATCTTCCTTGAATTACTGTATTTTTAAATGTGTAAATGTCCATTGGGCAACTGAAATAAATCATGTAACATGATATTTTTAACAAATTAACGGGGGCATATTGTATGAGTAATGAAGAATGCAAATATATGTATTTACTTTCTGTAGTACTATGATTATGTTCTTTCCATAGAAGTTGGGATTTTCTAAGAAACTATCTATTTCTGTAGATATTTTTTTTTTTATTTTGGTTGCAAATTTCTCCTGTCCCCAAAAATGCTAGTAAGTGATCATTGTTTCGGCTAGCAATCAGATACTTCAGCTTGTTTTGTGGAAGATCAGCTGACACTAAGTGCTCAATAACTGTATTCCATTTAATGTCTGTCAGCTCTTCATATGTTTGACACCAATTAGGTGTTTGTCATGCAACAGCGGGATAGAATGTAGAAAGTATCTCTGAAAGTGCTATTTTAAATTGGAATTGAAAGCTTAGACATTTTTCTTCAATCACTGCAGCTGTCATCCTGCAGTTCTCAGAAACACCAGTTTGTCAATTGCAAATGAGAGGAAGATTGGAAAAACCTCTAAGTAGTTCAGGGATACCTTATTTCTTGTCCTCAAAGTAAAGCAACACATTAAAGGCCAAGTTGTTATACTACAAGTGAGAGCTAAAATTAGTTTCAAAAAGATAAATTTCTTGATGTCATGGCAGCCGATAGTGTTTTAAACTAATCAATAAATAGAAGTGGCATTTTTTAATGCTACATGTTTTAATTTGTTTCCTTATCCTCTTAAAAGTCATAGGACATGAAAATTAATAGCAAAAATGAATTCACAGGTTTGTCATCTGCAGCTGTTACTGGAAGGGACAGATTTGTAGGAAAGGATGGGCTTGGATTAACTGCAGTGATTCTCCTTCAAAATGATGAAGTTTATATGATAAAGTACTGGAGTGTGAAGGTGTGGTGTGCAGTGGAAATGTAATAGACTTAAAGGGGGAAAGCAGGACTCAACAAGTGCATGTATGTCAAAAACACCCCATGACAGTCCCATAGTTTATGACCAACTATTTAAGTGTAGAATTTGAGTGAAAATGATCTGAAGATTGCTTACAGAAGCCTTTAGTGGTGATTTATTTTGTTGTTGTACGTTGTAATAAAGAATAACAAAAGCTACCTGGAGCTTTGTTGTTGTACGTTGTAATAAAGAATAACAAAAGCTACCCGGAGCATGAATGATCTAAGTATTGTAAATGTTAGCCAGAAGGAAGATACATCACCAACACAATATTTGCACACAAATTCCTGAAACACCACTAGGAACTCTAATTAAAAAGTATCACACAAAAAGGTGAAAAACCCCTATGACTAATTATTAATCTTCAGGACTAAACTGATTTAATTAGTTGAAGAATAAAGGTCATTGTCAAAGCTAACTGAAAAGGTACAACTTCTGTCAATATTTATTGGATTAGACTTTTCTGTTTTCTCTAAGCATTGGGTACTGCAGAATGCTGCTGCCTTACCTTCCTATAGCTATTCACTGGCTGGATCTACAAGGCATCTTTGTACCTGTTCAAAGCTATGTCTCGGCACACTTTAACCTTTAGTGCAGTACTGGCTCCATATGGTAAATACCCACTGACCAGTGAGCTGGGGGTATGACAGTGCCCGTGATGTGTGCAGGGTATGTTGTTCTTGAGACAAATAACCACTTTACTCCCTTTTTCCCAAAGATGTTTAAAATATGTGCAACATCGTGTAACATTTCAGTACCAAAGCAAATTTCAGACAGCACAGATCATTAGGAATAATATTTTCAATGTAATTGAAATGAACTTTTGGTTAAAAACCCTATGTCTTATTATTCCTTCTGCAATATTATTTTAAATTAGGTTAATATACACTGAGGTATTTTACCTGTCACATTCAAATGAATGCAGTGAACCATATGCTGGTTATTTTTCTGAATAGCTATTTTGTGTAAAAGCTATTTTTGCAGAGAAAACACAATTGTGATAGTTCACATTATATATTCATAATGTATATCTACTTGAGGTCTGTCCTGTATTTTCTGCCAATTCCCACTTCCCTGTGAAGAACCTTTGATGATAATTTTCATTGTTAAAGTCAACAGGAGTTTAGAATACATCAGAAATGCAGATTGAGTCCTTCTTATTGTTATCAGCAAAACAATGATATGATAGTATGAATAAGTGATTGTTTTCAAAACTGTATAAAGGTCAGCTTCTACCTGTCTGGTTTTTACAGAGTGAAATTTTCCACTTGCTACTGCTAGTTTAATAAGACCTATTAATAATGAAGAACGTTATTTGTGAGGAGAAAAAAAATTAAATGTCAAAGGATTTTCAGTCTCCTTTTCAGATGATGCACAAATTTATTCTTTCACAAAATTGCATTCTGAAAATGAGACATTTCTTGCTGTAAAATATTAATTGCCTTTTGGTTTTGATTTCGGTTTTCATTTTGTTTTTGTTTTTTACTGGCACATGTACGGTAATTGAAAGACATCTTTGGGTTAAGCAAATCCCTTAGGCAAACTGCTGTGTCACAGTGGCCAACTATCATAATAGCTGTGAAGAAATCTACCTTTCTGGGCAATTCAATTGCAGGAAGATCGCCTCTTGGCTTCTTCTGCAACCTTTAGTCTTTCCTTGGTCACAGCCTAGCAGAGAAAAATAGCTCAGCAAAGGTAATTGGTTTTGCTAGGCTTTCCCAGCTGCAACACAGAGGCTGCCACCCAGACTTCCAGCCATGCAGAGTAGGGGCCACCGAGCATTGCGTCTGGGAGCAATGTGGGTGATGCCACCTCTGTCAGCTGTCAGTTCCCCTTGACAGGGATAGACTGGACAATATCCTGACCCAAAATTACCATAGTGGAAATTTGCAGAGAGCACCGTGAGCAAATAGGTTCTAGCCCTTTCGGAGGGGTCAGTGGCAGGCTGTCAGAGCTGGGCCACCTGAGGACAGCACAGTTCTACCTAACCCTCCGCAGAACCCTCTCTTCCACAGTAAGGAAGTGGTATCTCCATTTCCAGGGGGGCAATGGCCTGGGCAACCGCCTTATGTGGGTCCTGGAAGCAGACAGCCAGTCTGGCGAATAACTGAATTTTACTCCCTGTCTTGCTGTGGAAGACATTACTCATTTTTCCATCAGACTTGCTGCAAATTTCAACAATTTCAACTGACTTGACTCCCATTGTCCAGTTAGCTCTTTTAATCATTTACCATTCCCCTGTCCATCATCTCCAATAAGGCAAATAGAACTTGTTCTTTTCCAATTCCTTCTCCGCCATCCTCCTAAAATGCAGCTTAATTAACATTGATATTTTCACACTTACCTTCATCTATTTCAAAGTCAGGCCGAAAGGTGGAAAGTGAGTGTCCAGTGTCACTGAGTGCAGCATTGCAAGACAGGATAAAAAGTTCCCATTTCAGAGTACTGGAGAGCTAAACCTTAACATGGTCTGAAATATGTGGCAAAAAAATTGCTAGTAACACCTGGTAAAGACTTTTGAAGAGTCAGTTTTTTGCATCTCGTATGCTTTTACAGATTTCAGAAGAGTAAATTCTTGCTGAGCTGATTTCTTTACAGCCATCCCCCCAAAATGGATATTCGTTATGCTTGACAAATCGTTTGTATAAATTAATTGGTTATCACATGTAGCAAAAATACATTCCGTGAAGCTTAACATATAGGGAAAGTAAAGTGAAGCCCTTCTGCTGCTCTTCAGCAGTATCATTTCTGAAGGTATTTGTTTATAGTTTCTGCATGACACAGTGCATTTTCTGTCAGACTATTTGGAGAAGGCTCCAAAAATTTTTGCATGTTGCAACTCTAACTATTGATTTGTATTCCCTGGGTTTGCTGACTATAATTCTTCATCTGTGCCTTCAGTCTGTAGTGATTCAAATGCTCAGCAAAAATTACTATGCTTTTTTATTTACTGCCCTGCTATTAAATGCCCAGCTGTCTCTATGGTTTTGTTCTACCAATGTAAGCGATGAGATTAACTAATATTAGTTACTTAGTGCAGCAAAACCTCCACAGAAACCACTTGTCCCTGGAACAGTGGAATTCTTCCAGCCAAACAAATGATCATTTGGGATGCTGAGCTTTCACCTGACATTCTCAGTTTTATGAGTCAAAACCCTTGAAAGGCCATGAAACTCAAGTTTTCAAGGAAAAATGCACGTTCTTGTCTTTACACATGTTGTAAGGATATTCCCACTGGAGCTACAATATCAAGTAAAGAGAAAGCCAGACATGGGATCATTTTTCCTTATTTTTCCATATTGAGGAAAAAACCTTCCCTTCTTTAAAAATTAGTTTCAAACCACCTTTTTCCTTTTTTTTTTTTTAAGATACTTTTTTAATGTAAATACTTATTTGTAAAAGAACTTGCAATGGATAATCACTTGGGCAGGATTTGGAGGAGGGTACTATTTTCAGTTTTACCTTTCATGCACTTGTAGCTTCTTTCATGTTAATTTTTTTTCATCATGCTTCTGCATAGATTTTGGGTTGATAGGTATATATATATAAATTCTTAAGTGTAGATCTGCATTTTAAATGCAAAATGTTTTTCTTTTACTGTGGCTTAAAAATGAAAAGAAAAAAAAGCAAAATCTGAGCCTCTTTCTGTGATGATGGTGTTCTGTTTGAAGTACAGCTCTCATAAGCAAGCACTGTTCCGTCACCTGGTCTGTTATTCAGAGTTGTCTCTGTTGAGAGTTTCTAACAGCCTGAAAATACAGAGAAGGATGGTGAAAAATGAGGTTGGGCTCTCCAACAAATTTAATCCACGTTAATTTTTCACTATTTGAGTGAAATATGAAATATTAGATTGCTCTTACATCCTATGTAATATTTGCTAATACAAAGAATAAGAAACCTAACTCAGAAAAAAGTAAGATCTAGTTTAAAACTGATTCTCTATTTCTTAATTATGTACTTTTGACAGATTACTTCTACTGGACTGGGGACTGCAAAAGTCTGTGTAGTTTAGTTCCCTTTTTGTTCAGTCTACCAGAATCAGGAAGTCAGTACAACCTTACAACACACAAGTGTTAAAGGACTTCAAAAAAGATCTTTTTCACCGCTAATTTTTTTGTCTCTTAACAGAGATACAGATAAGCATACATGCATAAAGCCTGGCTTAATATATAATGACTCAAATACTTGGAGGTTTGGTATAATCATGACATAAAGGCATTTTTCACAGGATTTCTTTCCAGTTCACAGACCAAAACTGCTGTGGAGCTGGAATCTAATTTAGATCCCATTTTAAAAATCAATTTCTAAGCTTTCCTGCAGCATTTCTATTTAACATTTTCTATTCCAGATTGTTTTCACTGTTGATTAGTTTTTTTCAGTGTGTTCCCATTGTCTTCTAACTTCAGATTCTCAAACTACTACTTCAGCCACTCCAGCTCTTGTACCTGGAGCATTTAATTTGAGAAGACCTTTCATTCATGTTGCCTAGATTTTATTCCCTACTCTCGGTTCAAGTTACCTATGTGCAGCTTGCTGCTGAGAAAGACCTGTACATCCTTGACTTCCTTGCATTCCTAACCTTTGAACAAAATGAAATTAACAATAAAATTGTCACAATTTCTACTGTGTTTTTGTGAACCACAATTTCAGAGATTTACAATCATGGCCAAATTATAGTAGATTTTAAAGGGGAGTCCAAAGGTCCATTCAAGTAGTGGGCAACGACCTGCTAAATTTCAAGTCCCAATTTCAAAGCTGACATAATTTGACAAAGGTCTTCAGGAATATTTTGTCAGGAAAACAAAGTGTATTTTCCTAGCAATGCTTCTTCACAGAGCAGGGGAAATGATGGGAAATCTTAGTTCAAATGCTTTGGGATTTGTACAATTAGTCAGAACCAAAACCAGGCTATCAGAATGGGAATAACAACAACAGGTAGCTTTGTCATACATGAACGTGCAAGTTAACTGGTCTGTTTTTATGTATGACACCACAACTAACTTGTGCACATAGGGTTATTATAAAAAAAATTACTTCTGTCTCTCACTCATCTCCTACCCTTTCTATGGAAAAAACTCATGTAGTGCTTGTACTGTTATCTACTATGTGTCACTGCACCATTTCTAAACCTCCCAATGTACCGCAACCTAAAGGAAATTAATATCTCAAAAAGACAATTAAGCATGCTGTGTTGAAAGCACATATAAATGTATTTTTCAAGGTTATCTGAGAGTTTGTTGAGCTGTAGCCCTTTTCATTTATTCAATATTTTATTTTTTATTAGGAAACTGCACAATCTTCCACTGTAAGGTCATGTTGGACTTTTTGCTCATTTGAAAAATGAATAATTAAAGTTGCTGTCCAAAGCACAAGTATCCAGGTGCATTAAAGTACTGACAGAGATACTAGTAATGGGACAGATGTAACTAAATTTTCCAATTTTCAGTTGAAAAAATTGTTGAAGGTTTACAATATTGAGATGATTATATGGTGCAGCATTGACCAGCTCCATAAATAACAGAGATAACTGAATATATTATACAAGCTTTTTTATACGATCACTTATAACACAGACAGTGACAAATTGGAAAGTAATATATTTTAGCAGTTCCTCTCTGAGAAAGGCCAGAAAAAATGGATTGATTTAGTAAGAAACAAACTTTTCCCTTGGAATCAATTCCTAGGTTTTTCAAGATAAATGTTGAAAATGCTGTACAAAATGCTGGGAGGAAAAGGGATATTAACTCTTCTCCTGAAGCAGTCTGCAACTATGTTTTTCACGATTGGAGGTTACTCTAGCTACAGCTGCCAAGGTAGAAGTTATCTTGACTGTCAGGCTTTCAGTTCTTTTCCAAAAAGAAGATTTTATCAGTAGTACTTGTCAGTAAGCCAGAGAAAGCTCATTTATTTGAGACAGAAATCAGTTACTCTCACTCAGGGTCAACTAAACTTTGGATTTTGCCTGCAGCCAAAGGTCCAAACCTAATTTACTGAAAGCTTTTTATAAAGCTTTAGAGTATGAGGCCATAATAACTTCTTGTATTTAGATCCCTTGTGGTAAACAAGTAGACGTTCACTGCTGTCCAGCTTTTCAATGACAGTAAATTCTAACTTTTCTGCTCATGAGGTTCCTGCTTACAGTGAAAAATTGGTACCTTAGTTATTTCTAATTATATTTTCATACATTACAGGAATCAATCTAAATAAGAATTATCACCATGATTAGGGTTTATGTTAACCTCTCAGGTTTGTGAACTTGGTCTGTTCTGTAAATGTCTGTTATGGTTGCAGCAACTGGTGTTAAAGACTGAGAAAGTGTTAGAAGGAGAGTGATGTAAAGAGATGTATTGTCTTATTTTCCAGTTTCATTCTTCCTGTCTACATGAAAAAACTTTGATCAAGGAGAAAGGCTGGATGGCAGCCTGACATTTTTCAGTTCAGACCACGGTAAACCAAACAAGAAAATATATGTGATTTTCTGATCAGTGTTTATAAAAATATCATGCCTGAACTTCTACTTCCAGATAAGAGCACAGCATTGCCTGTCTTCAAAATTGGTAATGCAGGCTTTCCCTTGGCCTGACCATTGGTAATAATATGCCTCAAGTGTGACTTAGACCCTTTGTAGGGTGTTGAAATTCTTCAGCTGAGTCTTATCTTTCTAAAGAGATTACTTACAAAAAATTTTGTTCTCCAGGGTGCAAACCACATTTCTTGGCTTCAAGAAAACGATTACAGAAATGCATACATTAAAAGACAATTATTTCCATTAAAGTCTGTGCACTTCAAAATCAGTTAAATGAACTGTGCTTAAATTTGGACAAAACTTAAAATTAGAATAGCATCAGAGTAACTGGAGCTCAGCAGGGTCAAATGTATGGTTAGCTGTTAGAACTAATTTATGGTGTTGTCTTGGGTTTATCTTGAAAACTATCAGTGATAAAGATGACAGGTATAAAGTGAACACCAGTGAAAATCAACAACTCAGAAATTACGTGTCATTAGCATGTAGTGTCACTGTATTACGACACAAAAAATTAGTGAAGATTGCAGGAACCATTGATTATTAAAACCTCTTATTTAAACTAGGTCTGATGTTGCTTCCAGTGTACCCAGAAATGTGCAACAATGTTTACCAACAATTACCACAGAGTGATACATGGATACTGCAGTTGTTTCGTGGATGCACAAAAGCTTTTGTTCTGCAAACCATATATTTTGCTGCTGATTTGAAAAACATAAATAAATCCTGCAGACCTCTGAGCACTTGGCTGTGCTAGAGATGAGGTAGTGGCTGGACTGCTGTGGAAATTTATGGGTCTTCAACAAACTATGTTAAAAATGTACTCTATTTATATGCAGAGTCAGAGCCTTTCTGTGACAGTAAAAATCGAATTAGGCAATGATATTTTTGTGGGTTAGTATTGTGCTGTTGCTGGTACAGTAATGGTGTCTAACTCATAGATGATTCCTTCTATTAAAGAATCTACTAAAATATTCAGGCCCTGTACAGCTGTGTTCTGTGAGTATAGAAAGATGAGGAAGAAATGCTTCCAGAATAGCTCCTGGGTGTTTTATGAGCCACTTTGATAGCCTCAGAAGTTCTTAGAAAGAAGTATTATCGCCTGTGGAAAAGGTATGAGAGATTACGAGGTGTTTCTGAAGCGCTATTGTGTCAGGAGCTCTGGTGATTTTCTACTTCTGCATTTTTTTCTGCTTCTAAACTTTCCTTTTCAGTGCAACCAGTTGTTATTTGTGGAAGGTTCATAGAAATCCCTCACCACAAAAATTACTTGCAATGTTTGGTTACACTAAAAAGCTTAATGACAGTGATCATGGTTTCATAAATACAGGGATAAATAAAAGGATGTGTACAAGCATATATGTTCCAGTTTAATGGAAGTTCACTGAAAATAATAGGTATTTTTCATTCTAGTTTATCAAAAATATCATTCTGGTATTTGTGGTGTTGTCACTAACACTTCCTACAACCTCAGAACTTCATGACAATGTCACTTCAGTCTGTGCCAAAGGGACCCTTCATCTAGATAAGGCTTTACTCCATTTCATGTTCTTGGCAGACCAAAAATTGTTTTTTCTTAAAACTTGATTAAAAACGGTTCCATCTGATAGAACTGGGGAAGGTCATGTGCACACCATTTCTTAGTTCTCAGCAGCTGAGGACAATTGTTGGTTACTTCTTGTAACTGTAATTTTACAAATCACAGATAAAAACCGCTTCATATCATCATTAAAATGTAATAATCCTAATTTACTTGGAATTTTATGAGGCAGGAGTATATGAATGAAACATTATTTTAAGGCTTAATTGCAGATAAAAGGCAAAAAATCACCAAAAGAAAATGTAAACTTGCTATAATTAGTCATCCACTGTGGTTTTGTATTTTTGTGTCCCTATACTGGTGTTTGCTTCTGTTAAAACGCTTTCTAAGAAGGAAATATGGATATAGGAATGACAAGATCCTTTCTCAGATTTTAAAATTCTGAAGATTACTTTCAAATCCCTGAAAAGAGTTCTCTCCCCACAAAAGGGGCTTGTGTTCTGGATAAACAAATAACCCTTCTGCAATGGAGACAGAACCCCACAAAGCTCTGCTCTGAGTGCCAAGCTGGCTGGCATTTTGCATAAACTTGACTTTTTTATAGGAATCTCCTTCTCCGAACAACTGTCATCTCCTTAGATTCCATCCCAAACTTCTCACAGACAATCTAGTCTACCTAATTTCTATTCCTAAGTTTTTTGTTGTTTTTTTTTTACATTTTTTCAGCTTACCATGCAAAAATTGTATCCTATTACTATGGCAAATTTATTACATGTTCCAAAAACTATTACTGAAATTGTAACAGATTTTATCATATGTTTCCTATCCTTTACACAGGTCCTCTTCCACATGGCACTATGCTCTTTTAAAAACATAAAAATGTGCTTTGATATCAGTATTTAGTTAGCAGCCTTAGCTTTTTGCAATTCTCTGCTCAGCTGCCTATCAGCGATATAATAGTAATATATTCTTAAAAAATTTCAGATTGTTCACCATAAGGATTTGCAGGTCACATTTACTTTTCAGACTTGTCAAATCTAACTTTCACTGAGCATCATTTATATTTCTTATTCTATTTCAAGATAAAATAACCGACAATGTGAAGTATTTTCAATATTTTGTCTGGTTCTCTGGAAAACACAGTTTCTTTAACAGTCTGTTACAGAATATTTTATTAATCTTAATATTTATTAGGTTCAGGACTTCTTGATACTAGCATATGTAGAGATGAAACAATACGGATTTTATCATCTCTAGGTTGTGTCACTTTCTCTGTTGGGCAGATTTTATTGTTTATTCATACATTTATCCATAAATTTAAATGACCTTTTGTACTAAAGTGTCAACATAAAGCTTCCCTTCTTCCCCTGTTCTGTAACACGAGCTGAGCAATCTGCTCCTCCTTTGAACCTTTATGAGTTAAAATTGGAGATAAAGTTATTGGTAAAGTCTTGTATGTTCCTCCATTTCCAGCAGAGAAATTCTTTCCCTCTTATACCACAAACTTCAACTTTCTGTTTCCATCTAAAAGTGTTTTCCCAAGGCTCTTCCTCAGGTCACCCCTTTTAAATTTGAAGATGTCTGATGTCTTCTCAACATACCTCAATCCACTGGAAACTGTGGTCCATGTTACTGGTCCTTCCTTTGATCTCTGGTAGTTGTGAAGGACAGCTTTACAGATTCACAGCCTTCTCAGATATTGCTGTATTAATAAGGACTTTATCTGTTGCCACTGAGAAACCTTCAGTAGCGGTGTTTTAATTTCTTCACAAATTTCTGTACTCTTGCTTTAAATTATCTCAGTCATTTCGTTTTACCTCTGAGCAATTTCATTTTTGTTCTCTCTTGGTCTAATGGGAATTGTCATTTCCAGTTTCCCTTCTTCATCTCATGCCAACGTTGTTGTCTACTGTCAGATCAGCAGCATTCTATTTTTTTTTACTGGCTTTAGATGATTGGGAGATTTTTTTTGTTTGTTTTTTTCTTTGGAATTTTTTTCTGCTAATACAGAAGTAAAGATACATAGGGCTCACATAAATTCTAGTACCCTGTTAAATTGCTGAGGATGTACACCATGTTCCAGGGCATGGTAGGAACAAAACAAGAGGCAGTTTTGTACTGCCATTTCTATACCCTCCTCCTAAGAAGAAAATTGCAAATATTGGCTATCTTGACTTCTTTACTAAGCTGTGTGTTCAATTGTGTGCGCTGTTTAGAACTTTATAATACATCTACCAAGTTAGCTGCATTTCTTAGTAAAATGTAGTTACAGAGTTTTTCTTTGCTTCTATTTGTTCTTCTCCTTCTATCTTAAATTTGGAGATCCTGACTGGCTTTATTAGTATTTCTATTAACTGGCAGGTGCCTACTGGCTTGATTTTCCAATGCACGCATCTCTGCAATCCTTGCTTTAAAAAGATAGGCACAGAAGACAAATACAGTGTTTTGTTATTCTTATGTATATATATTATAACACACAAGATGTTGTGCTTCACCAAGATCTCTTCCAAAGTCCATGACAATGTAAGGAATTTAACCTTTATTTCCCATTGCTTGGGATACCAGTTCCTACTGGTCAGAGAAGCCATCAGGAATATTCTGTATTAGTGCCATTTCTGGTAAATCTATTATGTTTATCTCCACGCAAGCAGGAAGGAGATTTTTTGTTAAGTTTGTTTAATATGTTACCATGGCCTACGTCCTAATGCCAGAGCAGAGCAGATTCCCTGTAGTTTGTATCGTGCTCCATTTACGTCTGGCAGATAAAGAAGCGAGTTACTCTGAGTTTATGGTTTGTTGGGAGAGAAGCTTTTCAGTTAATGCCTGAAACACACTGAATCTCTGAAATATCAAAGTAGATAGTACAATAAAAACTGGGAGAAAACCTATGTCAAGCTAGAATTAGAAGTAATGACAATGTGAAGAGAGGTTGGGAAGTTGCGCTGTGTAATTAAGCAGTATCTTGCATGCTGTGTGAAGCTGAGATTATGGACACAGAAGTAATATGTAATGTGTTACTGTGAATCACTGGTTCATTGGTAAATGCCTGTGTGCATGTTTTATTACATTATATGTTCAAGGAAATATGAGACCGTTATCTCTTTTTTGTAGCGTAAGGATTTGAACAGAAAGCCTCCCCTAATGAAGACAGATAGGAGCACGTCTGTCTTTGGTACATAGACATGTTTTGTATTAACCACTAATTCAAGAAATAAGATGGGATGCTGAACTCCAAAAAGGTGTGAGAACTGAACTGTGACTCTTGAGGACTTCTTTTAGTAAAGAGTTCATTCGTTACTAACAAACCCACTAAGCTAAACTGTTTGTATTGACTGCAGAAAAGTAAACTCAATGTTAGTTAAATGTAATGTAGGATATGTGCAAGGGACACAATCTTTATTATGTTTCCAACACACTTATGTCATGTGCCTTTTCCTAACAGGTATTAGAGGTATTTTCCCTAGCTAAAGGGGAAAACAGTTTCCATGAACAACTTGTTAATTATAAGAGGAAACCTACAGCTTCAAACTCCAATTTATGTCTAAAGATATAGCCAAAGAGTTCCTCTTAAACTGTCAATTCAGCTAATAAACAATCAAAAAGCTAAAGGCTGTATGTTATAGTATAGTATATGCATTTTTGACTGAAATGTAGCCGTAATGCATGTACAGCTGTCTAAAACAGTCAGTGGAAAAAGGTATACAAAATCATTAAATAATAATAGTCACAAAAAAGTTCAAATCCTTTATTGTTTACTATTTACTTTTTCTGGTATTCCCTCAGAGCTCTGTATGCCCACAAAGATGTTTAAATGATATCACTTCACGTGACTATTTTGACTCATAAAGCTCTTAGTTAAACATTTTTGCAATTAGTAGATTATTTTGCCAAACCATATTTTTTGACCAAACCATAGCCCAAGACTGCAATTTAGTGAAGTTCACTGAAAAGTGCTAAAGGAATTGTGGGTATTGCAAGGTGCTAACTGGACAATAAACCCCAAGGGATCAAGACTGAAGGAGGACTTCAGTCCTGACAGATTCTCACAGACGGTCCTTCCCAGAACCCTTCTGGAGCACCTGCATTGCACCAGATATATGGCAAAGCTTTGCCCCAGTTTCTCTCCTTAATCTCTGCAATTCATTAATGTTCATAGTTAAAATTACTTTAAAAGGAAGGTATTTGTTCTAGGTCACAATAATTACCATGGTGACTTAGGGAATATGCCTGTGTATAATTTCTGAACTCATTTTGAGAATACGAACTCTGAGCTTCTATTTGTGTCAGGCTGAAAACTCCATTTTCAATCTATTTTCTACCTCTGTTCTGGAAAAAAAGCTAACAAAAGACAGTCAACCTTCGATTATTCTTATTTACATGAAAGTATTTTTGAACAATTTTGAGTGTTGCTACAGGTGATTTTTGATCACCTGAGAAAGGTATTAGACATCAGCTGATGAACATGCATAGAAGTTGTAAAAGACATTTTCTGATCCAGTGTTTTGTAGAGAGGGGTAGCAGATGAGAGGGATTTCACTGACCGGTAAAAATTCATGTTCAAGAGGAAAGGAAGGATCCTGCACTACTGATGTTACTCTGCTCCAAGTAGAAAGGAAAAATTAGTTGTTAAAATAATAGGATAACTTTTCACCTGATTTTTTTTTTTATATATTTGATGAGATACCTAAAATCAGGACAAAGTACATTGGATATTTACAAGTTGCACATATTATATGCTATAACTGTTCCCTGATCCAGAGGAGGTAAATTGTAAACCATAGTGTTGGTCAAACTGGTGCGCTGAAAATGGAGGTTTTTTTAATAACTGAAGCATTTGGGAGAGATTGCATTAGTCACAGCGCCTCAGAAGCTAGACTGTGGGAGATCTTACTTCTCACAATGGGGTGCTGTCTGGGGAACGTTATATCCTGAGACAGCATCTGGAGACCAAAAAGCAGATTTACAATTTAGCATAGTTAAACTTTAAAAACTCAGAAAATGTCATCTTGCTAAGTAAGCCAAAACCAACAGCCTAAGGAGTGTTCAGCAAAGGAAGATTTACCAAAGCTATGATGACTGCCAGCTACAAAAATCAACCAAACAAAGCAGAGATATGAGATAGTCTTTTAAATCAGCTGGTATTTCAGGACATGTGTTTACAACCTTAACAGTTTCTAAAGGATCTTACTGTTCACAGTGTGATCTCCTGGGATGCTAGGAGAAAACAAATGACTTCAAGCTACCCTAACAAATTCTCAGTTACTATAAGATTTGGTGCTAGCTAGAGTCTTCTATCCTCTGGTAAGCATAATCCTGATAGAACTTGCACTAGAAATCAATGGAAGAATTTAGAAGAATTTCAGGAGGAATAATAGTTGCTTCCTTTCCAGAGGAGAAACTATAGGAAACAGTTATAAAATCTTGACCAATAAGCTATGATACTCATCTTTGCATATTTTCATATAGAAACAGTGATTATCTTCCCTAACCAGGCTGAATGTCTTAGATTCCCTTAGCAATATTTGCTTATACTTTCTGTAAGCATTACAGAATTGGGCCTGTGAGAACCTCACATCAAGGTTCAGCAGAGCCAAGTGCAAGGTCCTACACCTGGGTCTGGGCATCCCCTGGTATCAGTACAGGCTGGGGGATGAAGAGATTGAGAGCAGCCCTGCCAAGAAGGACTTGGGGGTACTGGGAGATGAAAAGCTGGACATGAGTTGATCATGTGCGCTCGCAGGCCAGAAAGCCAACCGCATCCTGGGCTGCATCAAAAGCATCATGGCCAGCAGGTTGAGGGAGGGGGATTCTGCCCCTCTGCTCTGCTCTGGTGAGACCTCACCTGGAGTTTTGTGTCCAGCTCTGGAGCCCTCAGCACAGGAAAGACATGGACCTGTTGGAGTGGGTCCAGAGAATGATAACAGGCATGGAACACCTCTCCTCTGAGGAAAGGCTGAGAGAGTTGGGGCTCTTCAGCCTGGGGAAGAGAAGGCTCCAGGGAGACCTTACAGCAGCCTTCCAGTACCTGAAGAGGTCTGCAAGAAAACTGGAGAGGGACTTTTTACAAGGGCCTGTAGTGATAGGACAGGAGGTAATGGCTTTAAGCTGAAAGAGGGTAGATTTAGACTGGATATAAGAAAAAAATTCTTTACTACGAGGGTGGTGAGGCACTGGAACAGGTTACACAGAGAGATGGTAGATGTCCCCTCCCTGGAAACATTCAAGGTCAGGCTGGAAGGGGCTTTGAGCAAGCTGGTCTAGTGGAAGGTGTCGCTGCCGATGGCAGAGGGGTTGGAACTTGAAGGTCTTTAAGGTCCCTTCCAACCCAAACCATTCTATGATTCTTTGATTCTGTGACTTCAGTAACTTCAGTCTCATCTTATTTCAGGCTATCTGATTTTTAGTCAGTGTTTCCCCTTCCTTTATTTCTCTAATCTTCCATATACCTCTGGACAACACTGAGTTCTCAGTCTAAACTGTTGATTTGCTGTAGTTATGGTATTACTAACATTTTAGACTTCAACAGCAGTTTGTCAGTGCAGCAAGTAGCCAAAGAAAAGCAGTTGGTAAACACCAGTTACTTTCTTACAGTACATTAATGATATGTAGTTGGAAATCAGCAATAGCCAATGATTAGCAATTAGGAAAATCTCTTTAACAGGATGGGGGAGAAAATGTGATGGAAAATTCATCTGTGGACATAAAGACGGGTAGATTGCTTACAAATTACCATTATGGACAAAACAGACAAAGAAAAGTAATTTAATTTATTGCCAATTAAAAATAGAGTTGGATGTTAAGAAACTAAAACTAACTTCACTTCTTCATTCCTGACTCCTGTACCTCCTCTTCTATGCCAAGGAGCAAAAAGAGATGGGGATGGGGGGGTTGCCATCAGTCCATAACAGTTCCTCTCTGTCACTCCTTACTCCTCACACTTTTCACCTGTTCCAGTGTTGGTGCTTCCCATGATCTGCAGCTCCAGCTTGGTCTCTCCACAGGCTGCAGCTTCCTTCAGGAAATATGTTGCTGCTCTGGTGTAGGGTCCTCTGCACTGCAGAGGTGGCCCTGCAGCCCCCCAGCTGCTGCTTGCCACTTAAACCACATACAAGTTGAAATAAAAAAACTGGGTATATTCTTTGTCACGGAAACACATAGACTCAAAGGTAGCAATCATATCATCTTTTCTGCTGTTTCATCAAGCATTTACCTTGAAGCTAGATATGTTCTTGACCCTGCTAGTGCTATTGAAGTACTCCAGGTTCATGGTAGCTGAAAATCTTACATTGGTTTCCAGCTTAACAGTATTTGCAGTCATTTCATACCCATTTGTGCCAATATCATTCTTTGGATTAAATAGCATTACGTCCAGCTCTGAAGTTTGCATTTTTGGTATATTTGCAGGCAGGAGCCATATCCTTTCTTGGCACTGTGTTTGCTAAACTAAAGAAGCTCCAGGTCATCCTGGGAATTTTTGTCTTCCTCTATTCCAATTTCAATTCATCTTTCACAAACTTTGCATGATATCACTGAGTGTGTCTCCCTGATTTCAAAGACTCAGTATTTCCTAGGAGTAATGGAAAAACTTTCTTTGAAGCATTTTAGGCATCTTCTGTCATAGCCACTTTGGATCGGTAGTTGATGGCCATTGTGTGATCAAATAATCCATGCAGGTCTTTGCCTTCTCTGTCGTTTCAAACTGAGGAGAGCCTTTGTCCAGTTCACCTTTCCTGCTATGAGGATATTCAGCTCACTCCTACTTATTGTGCCAAAATCTTTTATGAAAGCCTTGTTATTTTGGTATTAATATTCAGTACAAGGGTATAGTACCTTGCACCAGTAGCAATATTTGGTACTGACATGAATATCTGTGAAGGAGAGAAATTTCACAATTAAAAAGAGGTGAAAATTACTGTAGCAAAAATTTGTGATGGGGAGATAAGAAGAGAAATAAATATAACTAAACATCCTTGATAGACAGGGCTATTTGTTAAACTGCGATAATTTCTGGGTAAGAAGGAAGCTGCAGAAACTCAGGCAGTTGCGTAAGCTAGATGCTGGATGGGTGCAACATTTGTACGTATACTGTAAAGAAGTAGTTTTCTACTGGTTAAATGTCTTAATCCTGCTAATAAAAACAAATAAAACAAAGCACCATGTACTCCCTCACATACTGAGTTGTTCTTTTCTTGAATGATCTTTATGGGCTCCAGTAAAACTGATCCATTCATCTTTCCTGCCTGACAAGAAGGGAACGTTAAGAAGAAAGGAGAGGATTGCTTCCACCTGCAGATCTTGGAAACGTTCTGGCATGTTGTTATTGTTATAAAGTTGGCTGTAAACTACCAAGATGATAAACCACAGAGTGGAAGTCACATATAGTGCTTTCATCTTTTTTTATCCCCCAGATTTTTTCCCCTTTCTTTCTTGTGTCTCCATGGCAACAGCTATTAATGAAGCTGCCGCAGGTGTTTCTATGCCAGGACTGCTTAGGTCTGTTAGTTGACCAAATCCATGCACCTGTAGCTTTTTCACTGTCAATTAAGTTATCCCTATTTTCTAGCCTACGGGAAAAAAAACAAAACAAAACATGAAATTGATTTGATATTTGAAACAAATACATGGGCTGCCTCCCAAATCTCAGTGCACCTAACTATGCCTGAACAGTGTGTCCATTACCTATTTAAAGTTGTGAGAATTCATGGACTGAATATAGCATGAAACTGATGAATACATAAGTTTCTTCTATTCAGTGAAGTTTTCCTTTAAAACTGAGATTTATAATTTCTGTTATTTAGTTCTCAAAATTGTAAAATGAGGATGACAATAATTTATGTAACCTCTGCCTGGAAAGAGCTCAGGCCCTGTGCATTTTCAGCTGTGGTTGTTGAGAAGTACAGTAATTTGCTTTGCGTGCAGAAAAGCAGAGGCTTAGGGATGAATGGCTTTAGTGCTGTCCAATTGTGAATGTGTCATCTTCTTCGAGTGTCCATTTTGTGTAACACACAAGGAGTGATTTTTAATAGTAAAGTTTTAATGCATAACATACAGCTCCCACAGAGGCTGTTTTGCAATTTTTTGTTCTGTTTTGTTTTGCTTTGTTTCTGCATATTTGCTGTCCAGATGATTTATGATTTCTTAGATCACAAGGGCCACATTGTGGGTGAAATTGGTTTTTTCTCAAGAAATATTATTCCTTCGAAAGGAATAGAGTGTTGTTGTAATTATCTCGCAGCTCTGAAAATATTGAGGTTGCAGAGACATGTTGATTCAAGAAATTTATCACTTTGGGACTCTGTCTGACACATATACTGACTAGGAAGAGCTTATTAACAGAAATAGTGATTATCCCACCACGAAAATGTTCCTCTTGGTATGTGACTTCTGATAGTGTTAGCTCAGATGCCTTTCTTTCTTTTGTTAATTCTCAGCTAGATATTGTAGGGAACAGTCTCTCCTGCAGAATAAAGTGAAGAATCAGACTTGTCTTAGTGTGGGATACCACTAGAAAATGAATAAAAGCGTACCACACACCTAATACAGTTTATAGCTTTGTCTTTAGTACTAAATGGTTATTAATGGCTTTAAAAGGATCATCAGGGTGCCATTTCACAATATGCTACATCTGATCTAACTGTGAACTAGATATACCAAAGTGAGGATCCCATGAGGACATCCAACCACAAGTATCTGTCTTGCCGTGCGTTTTTCTGTCTTCCTCATGTTGAAGGCAGGGATTGTGTCAGCTTACGAGGAGTTCAGGTCACTGATCTAGATAAATACTAACTCACCAAAATAACCAGTCTCAGTCATTACAGTCAAATAAATACAAAAGTTGGTACAAATGAAGCAGTGGACAGAGCAGAAGAGCTCCTTCAGAGAGTATATAATCAGAAACATTCTGAATTTGCTTGGGGATGAGAAAATGCCGTTAACAAGCATGTCTTCTGATTCTCAGGAAAAGCCAAGTGTCCCCGATGGTATTTTTCTAACTCTAAGTGATGAGAGAAGGGAGAAAACTTGGTCTGCAAATGTTTTAGATTGTGATTCTCCTTTTTTATTATTTTCTTTTATTATTTTACTATAATACTTTGTCTCTCATCTCTGTCAGGAGAATAAAGCACCGACTGTTTTACGAGGTAGAGAACCCCCAGCCTCAGCCCAGGTATGAAGGGAGCAGAAATAAACAAATATTGACAACACAGCACCCACTTCCAGTAATTGTAAGGCGTCCCCATAGTCAATAGGCCCTTGGGAAGGTCCGCAGAGCAGTGAGGTTCAGCAGCGTGGGAAGGGAAGAGGTATGACAGGCTGCCGTGTTGTGCTGTGCACAATTCTCCTGGGGGGTCCCTTCAGCACAGCTCCTGTGCCTTCACATATCCAACACACTGGTACTGCTAGGCTTGCCCTGGCAGCGAGAACAGAGCTTTACAACCCCTCTGCCCAGTGTCTGATACTATGTTTTGTGATGCAGCAAGGAATTATTGCACCCCCGTCCTCCTTACCCCAGTAAATCAGAATTTCCTTGGATTTTTCGTTTCTTCTTCCTTTCTTAATCCCACAGACCTGTGCCATCACCCCACTTCAGGGAATTGCTCTTCTCTCCTCAGTCTCCCCAAATCTGAGAGAGATTGCATTAAAGCACAAATCTTACTGCCTCTAATGGTATGTGCTGCTTTGTCTTAAGGTTTCTGGGGGACTTCTGTTTTTTTGACATATTCCTTACCTGTGAAGCTGCATTTTGTTGCTTAAATCAAGCCAAAGTAAGAAAAAGGTAAAATACTGAAAACTGAACACTTGGAAAGCAACCGCCTAAAAATGCTACAGTCAAATTTTAAAGAAATTCAGTTCTCACTATGTTTGCTTTTGTTGGTCAATTTGTAATTTACCAGATAAGCTATTTTCCTCAGATAAAGAAATACTTACAATAAATAGGTTGATAAAAAATAAAAGAGATAAATTAGTTTTCTCTGATAAAGAGTTCTTTAGAATTTTTGACAGTTTAATAATATTTTCTAGAAATAAGTAATTTTTCCCATTGTATTTCTTCTCATCTGCATTAGTTTTAAAAGCTGCCTGCAACTCTGTCAATGGTACATTAGTTGGTTCACGAACACCACAAATCAAAGATTTTACAGGTCTTTAAATCTTTTATGTTATCAGGGGAGTACAAGCTACTTATTTCTACAAACAAGAAATTTCTGTTCTGAACTCTGTCCGGGCTAATCAACATTGATTGATGCTATACATTGTTTCAACAGCCAACGGCTTCCACAGCATACCAGTTAGGACTCCTGGAAAGTCATCTTTAGGAAGAAATTATGTAAATGTTGTTAGATTTCAGTTCATAGGGCTTTTTTCTGAGTACAAGAATCCATCCAGAGCCATGAAATTCTGGAGTAGGGTTTAGAAAATAATATTACAATGGCAAGAATATTCTCTGAAGTTAGGTCTCTGTTAAACCATTCATCTTGTTTTATAATTCATATCACTTTTTAAGTGCCACCAAAGACTAGAACAAATGCCATTTTCTGTTAATAGCCACCAGTGTAAGCCTGTATATCACACAAGATATACAAGTTTGGCTCTTCTTATAGTTAAAAAAGAGAGGTTTGAATACAACTGTATTGATTGAAAGCACACCTAATGGTGATCCCCCGTTGTATTACATTTGTGCTATACAATAAGATAGACTGAAAAGAAAATAATTTTCTGTTTCCATTTCAACTTGACATGGAAGAATACAATTGATATTTGCTTTTCACTTTGATAGGACTATTTATAACAGTATGTTTTAAGTAAAAGGAAATTTCTGGTGTAGGAAAGACTGTGGCTTATCTGGATATATTTATTTCAGTTATATATAGTGAATATAATAATAAAGAGATTAAATACAATGAATGGATTTAGGTATAATCTTTGCTGTAAAGGTACGTAAAGAAACAGGTATGAAAATACCATTGTTCTGTGACAGGATAAGCTTTGCTAAGGTTTTACTCGCTGACACTATTCCCATGCTCAGTTTCTTAAATTTGACACCACAGTAAAATCTCTTCTGTGAGTGTAACCTCTGTACCACTCCATCTGCCCATCTGAAGCCACTAGTGCTTCAGACATTTGGGAAGGAACCAGGGCCACTCACAAAGCTGACATGAATATTTGCAAAGCAAATCTGCAAAGGAGGAGGCTAAGAGCAGACTTCAAAAGTTTTAAGGACCCAGCAAGCAGGTCTAGAGCTTTGCTGAAATCACTGCAGATACTATATGAAGCCACATCTGTAACGTGTTGGTGGGGGCCTGATTTAAACACACAGAAGGCTGAATGCAACAAGAAGCATTGCATTCTGCCCTCACAGAGTCTGGTTTTCTCCTTGTCCTGTGCTTGAGAATCTTGATAAACTCATTCCTTTTGAACACCTCAAGCATATTTTCATATATCAGTTACTAATGATAATGATTGCTTTCCGAGTACAAAGAATATTAAGCATATTATGCCAATGATTTCATGGAAGGTAAAGTACTTATTTTCCAGAGAAGTCAGAAATACCTGCACAAATACCCTGCCAGGAGATGTTATTAGGGAGCTCCAAGTAGCTCTTTGCTCAGAACTCAAACCTCTAAGTTCATCAGTTTGAAAAATTTCTCTTTTCTGTATGTCCTGGTTTTGACTGCGATAGAGTTAATTTTCTTACCAGTAGCTGCTGTGTTTTGCATTTAGTATGAGAAGAACATTGATAATATACTAAGTTTTTAGTTATCGCTAAGAAATCAAGGACTTTTTTCAGTTTCCCACGTTCAGCTCATGAGCAGGTGTACAAGAGGTGGGGGGGAGCACAGCCAGGCAGCTAACCCAGGCTAGCCCGTAGAAATATTCCATACGGTAGACATCATGTTCACTTTAGAAATGGGGACCGGCTAGGGGAAAAGGAACACACTTTTCAGTGAGTTCGACTTTCTTCCAGGAGCTCAACCCTTTTTTGCATTATTTCGACCTGTTCCGTGATTTCAAACTTTTTGATGAGTTTGGTCTTTTTCTGTGAGTTCAGTGAGTTCTGTGAAATCCGCAAGTTCTGCAATTGCTGCTCAGAGACTGGCTGCACAATTGGTCGTCAGGCAGTGAGAAAAATTTTGTTGTCTATCACTTGTTTTACGTATTATTATCATTATTATTATTATTTATTAATATTTGTCCTTCCTTTGTTGTCTTATTAAACTGTCTTTGTCTCAGCCCATGAATTTTACTGTTTGTCCATTCTCCTCCTCATCCTACTGCAGAGGGGAGGAGCGAGTGAGAAGCTGCATGGTCCTAGTTGCTGACTGCTGGGTTAAACTATGACACTGTACAAAAAAAATCATCCCAGGGTTCTGAAAAACCTCTGGCTAACAACACAGTAGTTGTCCAGCTTTCAAAGACTCTTGCTGAAATCTTCAGTCGATAATTCTTTACTAACACAGTTTTCATTTTGTACCTAATCAGTCTTAAAAAGTGTTTTGTAACTTTGTCTATAATAATGTTTTCAAAGAGCTGCAAAAAATCCCCCAAACAAAGCAAAAGCAGAATTGCCTATTATCTTCTGCTCTCTGAAAGCAGTTCTGTCAACTTGCAAACACGCCATAGTGGTACCAAAAATTTGTTTGAATACATTTTTGATGCAATTAACTTGCTGTGTAACTTGGCTCATCTTTCACAACTAAGCAGAATTGACTGTATTTTGTACTTAAACTTTTTGTATGTCTCCGTTTTGCTAGTGTTCTTCTAATCACTCAGGGCACAGATCTCAGTATCAAGATACATGGTTATGAGTTGCAAGAGATGTATAGAAAGAGAAAGAATAATATCTCTGCCTACTATACACACAGAATTGCTGGTGTATGCTTCTAGCTGTATGGCACCAAAAAATCAAATAACTGTGTAATTTTAGAATTCAATTGACAGCTGCTTTCATTCAGCTTTCAGTGCTGTTAAATTACTAATAATATACTTTGGTGACAGCAGTGGTGTTACACTCCAGGAACACTACAAATTAGGTAAAGAAGATCTTTCATTAAAGTCAGAGAAGAACTGAAAAGAGAAAGCTTGCTGTGCATTGCTGGTACTGCCCTAACAGATATTATTTGGCTAATATCTGTTTTGATTTGGATCCAAGCATCTGTACTTGGAAACGACCACAGTCATCTTGTCAGCCCAAGCTGTTATGAGCAATATTAGTGAGAAGCCAGCACAAAAGGGTTGTGATGGATGATAACACAAGCCCCTTTCACAGGAAATTAGATTTTTGAAGTGCTGAAGAGAAACATTACAAAACTCAAATGCCAGTAAATAACTGCTTTCTCAATCCTTTACCTTGGAGGAGGCAGCACTAGTGTTCCTACAAGCCAGAAGGAATGTTGGTTTAGTCATTGAAACTGTGCACTTGAGCTTGCATACAGACCTTTTGTTTCATTAGACTTAAAGGCAATTCTGATTCCTAAGTGGTTATTCACAGAAATACTTATTGAAGAAAATAGTATACAGACTTTTAAATAAATCTATCTACCAAAATGAATCTTTTTTGTCTTGATTTGGGTCATTAGTTTTTTTTTTTTCTCATGCTGATTAGGAAGACACCCCACATGAGAAAGAAAACCAGAGAGACTTTTATTTAAACAGCAGCTGTTAGTGATAGGATCTTTAAGCAAGGATTAGTCAGATTAGGTTCAGGTAATGAAGTATCTAATGCAGGTGAGGGTTGACATGATTCATTAGTTCTGTGTGTTTGTAAAATTAGAAATCTTGATATCTTCTTTAAATCTGTGTTATACACCGTTATATTCCTTTCTGCACTTGATAAAACATTCTTGGTAAATGTTTACTAATGACTAACTTACGAGAATACTTGAATAGTCAGAACCCTCCATTATCCAAGTGTCTGGAGGGGAAGAAAACAGAAGGAGCCCATCATTAGGAACTCGTGTACATGTTTTGCTGGGAGTTCACTCACAGCACTATACCAGCCTCTTCAGAACCAGGGTTACTGGTATGATTTGTTAATTTGTTTTTATCAACGGCTATGCTACTGTATCACAGACTCGAGTAGATGCACAATCCCTCAAAGATTTAACAATCCAAAGTGACATTTAACTGAACTGAAGATCCGTGATAGGCTGTACTTAGAGATTTATAATTTATGAGGGGTCATTTGCTCTTCTTATGGCATTGTCATTTTTCTTGGAAACATAAAAACGGAGCTGGTAGGGCTGTCAGGTGGACGTTTAGTCTGTTGCCTAGCTCTAAGGTTTGAGCCATTTCTGACAAATGGTTTGAAACAACTAAAGCCATGATGAACCCAAAACATGCCTAGGAAACCTGATTGATTATATTAGGATGATTTTAAAAAAAACCTCACTATAAATCTTTGCTGAAACTTCAGCTTATTACTTACTGCCACCCAAAAAACATTTGAAGATTTTTTTCCTTTTTGTGACAACTTTGCACAGAGTGAAGACTGTCATATTGTTTCCCTTCAGTTTTATCCTCCTTAGACCAAAAAACCCTGCTTTTTCAAGTTGTTTCTGTTAAAATCCTTTTCATTCCTGATACTCATCTGTGAATTCAATTCTACAGGTCTGTGTCCTTGAGAAACAGTTCCCTAACACTGACATAAATCCATATCTGAGGCTTTACTAATTTTGCCAAGTCATTCTTTCTTCAGGGAGCACTTTGTACTTGTCTTGACGGACTCGTATTCTTGAGGGTTTAAAATTATTTTTTCTAATTGGTGAAATCTCTTTGTATTCTAATTCTGTCTCCAGTATGCTTCCAGTTCTTCCCAAACAATTGCTAGAACAGTTATTTTGATTTTACTATCTGCACCGTCATTTTATGTAACTTACTGGTGTTGGGATGTGATCATCTGGAGTGGATGTAAGTTTTGGGCAGAAAAGCCTTCTAATCATAGCATGATCAGCCATTTATGCCATATAGACAGTTATATGTTCTTTTCCTGCTTCTGTCATCAATGAGGTCAGCTCAAGGTATTTACAATATTAATGACTTGAAATGTATATTTGACTTTTTTTGCAGTTTTGCTCCATAAAGGTTTTTCAGCTGAAGTACTGAAACAAAATGACTGCATTATTATTTCAACTAAATGCAAGGTTTATCTTATAAGTGATATTAAACCACTTGCAAAAAAATCTTTCTGGTTAGCATATGTTAACAGCTGAGGTGTTATTTTATGCATCTTGGAGTGTGGTTTTTACTCCCCTTTTTACCCCCTGCTGTAATAATACCAGTGCTATAATACCAGTTCTGTATTACAGTTGCATTTTAGCAACAAAATCCAAACCAGCACAGCCTCAGTAACTTCATTGTAACCACACTGGTTTATATCTGCCCAATATCTGCCTCTCTCATTTTTTAATGCAACTTCTAATTATTATGAGTAATTCCACTCATTTGTGTTACACAGACAATGATATGCAATAGTGATACCGAAGCAATGTTAACCTGTTAAATCAGTGCAGATACCTCAGTCTCACGTACCAGGATGTGATAGTCAGTCAGACTAAAGGTCACATCTCTTCTGTATAGTTTCTGTCTACATAATTCAATGTTAGGAATGACTTCAAATCTGCCTGTTCTTGGAGAGTGTATCGCTTGCTGGAAAATGATACAATTTCATCTGCCATTAGTATTACAAATTTATGATTACTGATGAATCATTGTTCCTCAATATTATACATTTTAATCAAATGTTCCCTGGGGCACATTTTCATTTCAAATCATTAGAGTGATTCTTATTGGAGTACAGAAAGAATGTAATGGAAAACATCCAATAGCGATCTGAAAGGCAAAAATTTTTATAGAGGGTTCAAAGTTTATTAGAATCCCATTTTGACATTTCTAATGAAATAATTTAGGCTAATTTGATATTCTGTCTGTGAAAAGAAACTGTGTTTTAGGTAGTGACTGAAGATCTGCCAAGAGTACATGAGCCTTTCAAATTTAAGCAATCCAGTGCTTCAAATATATGCATATAGCATATAGTGTTTTTTCTTCTCTTGCTTTTGACTGTAACTCTTAGTAAAGTGAAAAAAAGGTAAAATCTTTTCATCCTGTGTTTCTTTTTGCACAGTAGGTGTTACTGAACAAAACATAGCTGCAGGCAGTTTTGAATATTGGACTGCAGCTTTCACAAGGGAAGAGGTTAGACTGTTAAATTGAAAATTTCTCTGTCATCACAACACAGTGTATGTTCCGAGCAGCCAACAATAAGGGAGAGAGGAGGATAGCCTTCCAAATATCTTAACAATTCTGCCCCTGGATTTGGGATCTGGAAAGGAATAAGTTTTAGCAGCTGCTATGTTACTTGTATTTCTTTCATTAGAACTGATAGAATTTCTTACAATAAATCCTGTTACTTGTTTGGCTTTTTTAACATTTAAAATGCAGATAAGAACATTTGAATAAGACCAGAATCTGTAGAAGTGGATTTCAGTGTCTTTCTGTAGAAATATGGACAGATAAAGAGTAAACCTCAGTTAATCAGGAACAGCTTAGAGGATAAAATGTCCAACTGGTAGAAGTTTCCAGAATATTTTTCCTGGTGACTTTTCATGCTTAAGGTCAAAATGAAGGTGATATCATCAGCCCGTAACTTAATCCTGAAAGGCAATGTTCGTTCTGCCCCCAATCCAGCAAAACCTAAATGATTAAAGTCTTTGCTGTTTTAATGCCCAGAATACTCACCACCCCAGTAAATTAACAGTCCTTAAAGTCTTACTTTGCTCAGACTTTATAATATGATTTCATCATTATAAATAAATCATGCTTTTGTCATTCAGCATATTAGCGGTGAGAATGTCATTGTGCTTGCAGTTAAACACATTGTAAACTTCTGACATTGCCACTCTTTCTACTAGTAATTGCAGCAGGGTGTCACACTAGATAATATTTGTCTTGTATAAGGTTGAATTTATAAAATTCAAGGATTGGTTTACTTCTTGAAGGAGAAAGTATGATCACATTCTCTGCATCCTTGACATCATTTTCCGTAAGTTTCTCATGAAAGATCCGGCTAATGACTCAGCATAGATTTTAGCCTATAAAACCACATCTTCTTTGACTTTTTAGGTATCATTAGATTGCTAGTTCCATTAAATCTGCAGAAACGTTCCTCAGTTAAATGATTCTAGTGTACAAATTGATGAGCATTCTCAGAAGGTTTAATTCAGAACTGAATTTTTTTTCATTCAAGCCACTTCCACAAAAGCACAAGACTGCTGCTTCTTTACTTTCTGTTTTGCATAGGCCCAGTTCTGTCCAAATATGAACTTTGCAGATTTATCTTGAAGTGTCCTAGGACAGTTCAGCTGTTTTGATTGAGCAGAACCACAACAACCTGGAGCAGAACATTGAGGCTGTGTTTGTGAAGAACATAAATGTGCTCTGCAAGAGCCCAATGCTAAAGAAAAGCTCTAAACTCTTTGGTTTCTCTTTTTTTTTTCCAGATAGGTAACTGCTGAATTCTTTTATTCTTTCTCATGCCGCTGCTGCTGTTTGCTTTATGCTGCTGGAATTATTGCTTTTGTGTGAGACATCGTAGGGATAAGAGCTGTGTGTGTGCTACCTGCAGGCTTTGATTTACTCTTGCATGGTTCTTCACTAACATCAAAGCATTACTTAACTCTTTGCACTAAGTGAAATTTCAACAAATTTTAACAGTATTTCGGAAGATTATCTTAAGAAGTGTGGGCTTCTGCTGTAACAAGTCTCAAACACATCACCCTCTAGGTTTAATCCTAAATTTGGACAGAACTTTCTCTCGCACATAGTTGTTTTGAAAGAATTACCGACATCACTTTGAATTGCACTATTGTCAGTCAGAACCACCTCTTAAAGAAACCCTTTAAGAATGAAGAGGGGCCCTTTTAAACACACATTTTCCAGTGAAGGCAATTTTAACTACATAGTTGTTAGAATGTCGTTTATTCAGCTGTAATGAGCCCTGTAGTATGTAAGGCACAAAGATAAATTTTCTGTAGATCTGAAAAAGCTCATGGTCTAGATGATATTAACTAGTAATTTGAGGAGAGAAAATAACATGGTTTTTTTTTGTTATTGTTATGAATTCACTTAGTGGGTGTTATATGCTAAAGGCAGTTTTGTAGGAGTTTTGATAAAAGTCGTGCAGCATTCTTGCTTAGTGGCATCATTATCTGAGGGGATGAGATGAAAATATCAAATGCCAAATGAGATATGTTAGTCCCACAAATTTGTGTAAGGAGCATTTAAAAACGGCAATAAATAAAGTTTGGATAAAGTCTGTAATAATTAATTCCCTGGGTGAATATTCTTAGTAATATTTTAAAGAATGTCATAAAAATTACACATAGAAAAACAACATTCCAACTTAGAAAAATCACAGGAACAAAGGTTTCACTGGAAAATACGCTTTCTTTTCTTTGATATGTTTTTCTTGCAACCGTGATTAAAAGATAAAATTCTTTTGAAGAGGGTGGTTTCACACAATGCTTGACTCAGAACTGAAGAGCAATTAGGAATGGATTTTCTGCACATAGATGTAAATACTTGTTTATTTTGGTGTGTGTGCTTTCTATCTGCTGATGATACATATTTATATTAATTTTATCAGATAGTTATCCTGCCTGACAGAGGAAACTGTAACCACCCTGACATCAGTAGCACCCTAAAGGCTTAATCACTTCTGGCTACAGTTTTGCCAGCAGGAGAAATGATTATCCACTGCTTTCCCACAGCCACTTGTCACTCTGGGGAGATTATTGTCCTCCCACATCTATTAGCTCAGTCTCAAAAATAAACCACACTAGTGTAAACAGTTTCAACAGTATTTTGCTAACATGTCTAAAGATATGATTCTATGATTCTATGATATGTATGTGTTGAGTAGTGAGATTTTATTTCTGAATTAACTGCCATAACGGTTGTGTCAGCAGTTACTCAAGGAAAGAAAGAGAAAGGGTAAATGTTAATTTGGGGTATATTGCACCCTGAGAAATAGCTAGGTTTGACCTCAAGAACTCATTAAGTTATATGGTAATAAAGTGCTGTAGTAAATTGGTTATTGATTCTGAAACACTGACCGATGGGTGATCAGGCTGCTTTCTCAATGCTCTTTATCCTGTTCCCTCCTCTTTTTTTTTTTTTTAATTTAGCTAGTAAGTATGTGAAGTTGTCCAATACTAGTGCTATAGATGACAAAGCATTACAGTTTTTAGTCACAGGGATTAAAGAGTGTAAAGAGCTGCTGAAAATCAGTAATTATAAATAAGACTGACACTTGAAAAAAAATGTAACTTGTTAAATCACTCAAGCAAAAGTAATGCCAAATACCTAAAGATTTTTTTTACAAAAAGCTTAATTAGCCACTGCTAATGTAGCTGTCATTGATTATTTATTCCAAACAGTTGCCAAAAAGATCGCCAAAAGATGTTTAGGTATCTTTTTTTCTCAGTCAGTCCAAGATCTTTGATAATGAGAAGGTATCTCAAAGGAAGTGCTTACAGATGGCCCACTTCCCAAACCGCAGTAATTTCCTGACATGTCAGGAACCAGCTTTGCTTTACAGGTAATTGCAGATGGAATGATAAAAGCCTGACTGTATCATTGTCTAATGGAGTGTAGCCACTCAAATGGGTTGGCTGTCCAGGGTGCCAGATCACCCAAACGTGTTTTCCCTAACCATAAGTGATCTGGAAGAGAAATGAAAGAAAGAGTGCTACTCTACCTTTCTGAGGGGGCTAATAAGTCACCTTGTGACACAGGTCAGAAAAACAGGCATTTTCTGGGAGGTTTCTGTTCTACTTGCAGGGTCATGCTTCCATGCAAACATTCCTGTTGTAACACCCTGGGATTAGAGTAGCAACATCAATTTAAAAATCACATTTATATATAAATGCAACAATTTCTGTTGTAATACCTTACGTTTAGAGTAGCAACATCAATTTAAAAATCACATTTATATATAAAAAGTTGTGCTTTTTTTGTTGAGAATAACATTTTAACTATTTCAGTATGTTTACTCCATGGTTTGTATTACTATTTTTATTGTTTCTTTTGAGGACACCAGAACCAGTAGAGATAATTTATTTCTTAATAAGGAAATGTAAATGTAAATAATAAAAATAATCATTAGAAACTCATATCAGAAATGATATCTGAAACAATTACTGCTCCTTTTTAAACAAATCTAATTTCTGTCAATGTCCCTAGTATTCTAGTTCTGTAGATCACCAGCAACACTTTGTTCACTATCTTGTAGTAGACCTTTGAAAACTGTTGAATTACAACATATTTTATAAAAGACCATTAGGTGGTTTTATGCCTGTTTTAATATGATTTTTTTTCATTTCAAAAGAAATACTTCGGAGGGTTCTTTTCTGTAAAAGTAAATTAAGCCAGCCAGAAAGAAAGGCAGTTCTGTTGCAACCTGTTACAAAAAGATACGGAAACTATTGCAAAAATGCCATAGTTGGGAAGTTACTGTCTGAATTGAGAATTCTTCCATATTAATGACAAGAATTCTGATTAATTCTGGATTTCTCTTTTAAATTTGTACGAATATCTTTTGTACGAATATCTTTTTGTACGAATGTCTTTTGTATCTATTTGTACGAAAATCTTTTAAATTTGTACAAATAAAATTAGATTAATTGGATGTGCATGGGGTTTTTTAAAAGAAATTAAAATTGAACCCTTCTTTAGCCACTGATTCTTTCAGAATATACTATGTCACCGAGTTGCTATCATTACTCTTTTAATTCCTGTTAGATAAAGTGAGAACTATTGGCCCTCCTGTAAGTATTGGTATTGTCCTGTAGTACAAATTCTGATAATTTTGTGACAACATATCCAAGACTATAAATTAAAGATACTTTCTACACAAGTAATTTTCCAGTCTATGATCTTATTGGATTAATTCTGCTTCCCAGTCTTTAACAACTGACACTAGCTCTAGTGTTTCTCTTGCAAAGCTGTCTCTGTACCTTTTTACAGGTTACCTACTCTATCAGGAGTACAGTTCCTGTGCTCTGGTTTGCCAGACCAATGCTTTCTCTTTTAACTACTTTTTAAAAAACACTTCTCATCCATTTGACTTCATTTACACAGATGAATAATATCTGTTATTTCATCATTTTCTGTATTGGGTGATAACGTGGAAAAGCTTGAGAACCTCTGTATTACTGATTTGGATTTGGATTGTGAAGTATGTACTTTTCTAGTTACTGAACTTTTACACAAGAATGGGCATTCCAGTATTCTATGCTCTACAGTAATAATAATTATCCATAGTTTGATGACTATCGGTACAGAACACCAAAGCAAATGGCTTATAATCATGTATTAATCTTCTTGAATGTGGATTTTGTTCAACAGTACTAAGGATTTGTTCCATTAAGTTAAAATTACACCATATTCTGTGTAAAACAAGACCTACAATGAACTATTTTTTATATTCAGATATTTCTTGGAGTTAAATTCCACAAGTGAAAAGGACTCCAAACTGAACAGGTTTCTGTCACTTAGATCTTGCCTTGATAGTTTTAAACAACGATCAAGAGGTTTTCTCTGCCTCGCTATTAAGCATCTAGTAACCTTTTCAGAAATAAATTACTCTGTTTCATGCATGAACAGCTAAGGGACATAACAAGAAACAGAGAACTACTTCTCCTGCTGGATTTACTTCAGACCAGAAAAATTGAGTGCTTTATTCAAATAAAAAGTGAGAATAATATGCCAATGGCTGTATAAATTTTTCTTTTCATTCAGTTACTTTTCAGAAATTACTTATCTTCTTATAATATTTATTTGTATCTTAATTAGAAAGTGTATTATTAGAAATGTAAAAATAAAAAAGATTTGTAGTCATTCTGGTTTTTGAGTATGACACAGGTGTTGCTATGAGAATTTATATAACTGCATATATTTATCCATATACAAATATGGTTATGTCTCTGTCTGCTCACCAGATTTTAAACTGAGCAACGAAACCCATTTAATTTTGCAGATAGCATTTTAGACTGTAAGGCTCCCGTCTTTAGCAGCTGACACTAGACAGCTATGCTGTTTTGGTTTGTGCGAGTATGTGTAAGAAGCATAGTGAGTTTCATTATTTCTCTACTTTATTGTGTCTGCCTTATTTCCATTTACTGGGAGTTATTGCGGAGTCTCTGTATTTCACATTTTAAAGAGTTAACTGGGGCTTCTAATCTGAAGTGGCAGGTTGTGAGCACTCTGAAGAAACAATGTGAAATTACTACTTTCTTTAAAAAGTGGCTTCTTTGTGGGAAATAAAGAATTTGAAGAAGTCTTGAGGAACTGAAAAGGAATTTCACTTTATCTTTGACAACAGTTTCCAGCTGTGCCCAAGATGGCTGAGATCCATGTGTGAACAGACTATTGGAAGAGAGCCAGCAGCATGAGGACTATTGCCAAACTATAATAATAAAATAGTCCAAGGTATTTTGTTTCATTGCTGTCAATACTGGAAGTGGTCTGGAAAAGAAAACTAAAAAAAAAAAAAACAAAAAAACAAAAAAAAACCAGACCCCCCCCTACCGGAGCCTTCTGTAAAAGAAAATAGCAAATGGATTTGCTTGCTTTTAGGCCTGCTAAAAACCAGTGCCCAGTAGGACCATTTATTGGAGTATGGCAAGAGTGGGGTTTGTCAGGACCCTGGGGAATCTCTCTGAACTGAACAGATTTGCCCTGGCAAGAACTCCCAAATCAATAACCCTTGCTCTAATAGGACTTTGCAAATACATTTTTTGATTAGTGATAGGACCTTTGGGGCAGGGGAGGGTCTCTGCTGGAATCTTGCTTCTTGTTGCTTCCTTTGTGCTAGCATTGCAATACCCAGTGAGCTTCCTACCAACTCTGTCTCTCCCACATTTATTTAGTCATAAATTCACATTCCTTTGGTTGCTCCATTAAACACAAGGTGGTATGTGTTATCACACATGGTTATTTTACTCTGGTTTAGCTGAAAATTTTGAACACTAAGTGGAAAAACATGTGGTAATAGCGAATGAAAAAGATATAGGGATTTTATGAATAGCAAGTAAGTTACAACTGATTTATACCAGGATCTCTGAAGTTCAAAAGTCAGATGTATTTCTTATGATTGACACCAAGTAAGCAGGAGAAACATGAGATACAGTATCCTCTTCAACAAATTATGACTTGTTTGGAAACAACCGACTCAAAGCACAAGGATTAGGACCATGAGAGCTGCCGTCCCAGCACGTGTTCTCCCTTCACAGCTGAAAGCTCGGTCAGGCTCTGTGTAAGAGTAGGTATCGTGTGAACATAAATTAATATCTTTGTCCTCCCACAGATAGTGGGACCTAAGCAACCAGTGCATAGATGAGGAGCCACTGATAAAAGCAGAAATAAAAGACAAATAAAATACAAAGCAATGTGTGCTTTAAATGCTTTTATTCATGCCATTCATAGCTCTCCATATTTCTATGTAAAAATTCAGTCTAGTTGTAGCTCAGTGCACAAACAGAAGAGTCTAGAGGACTGACTAAAAACATGTTCCAGTTCTCATTTCCTTCTGCATGCAGTGATACAAGTAGAAAGAGTCAAAGTCTTAGCTAGAAATTCAGAGAACTGAGTGATGAAAAGCTGAGATCACCAGGGGAACAAAGGAAGACATCAACCATATATTAATATAATTAGGTTAAATGAATTATATATAGTTAAACTGTGGAGAGTTTCCACAAGGCAGGAAGGGAATACTGCTGCTGAAGGAGGGACATGGGGAGGGAAGTTTAAGAGAGATGTTTACCCAGGCTACAGAGCAGCAAGCTGGAAGTTTATGTTAGGGTAATGCATTTATGTCAAGGCAGGAAAATTACCTTAGTAGCAGCTTTTGAACAGATTGCAGCAAATACTCAAACTAGGAATGTAATAAATACACAATGAGTGAGAACTGTAATATGAAGGTTATAAGGAGAAATGGAAAAGAAGAGAAGAAATAGAGCACAGGCAACTGAAAAGCCCTGCAATGACGGAAGACTGTGTGTTGTAATAGTTGCAAAATCAGGAGGATGTAATCAAACATCCCCACCTGTTGCAGCACTTTATTTCTTTTATCTTGCAGCCTGAATTGTCACAGGGAAGACGTGTAATCAGCATCTGCATGCTGCAGTCAGTGTTTGTGTGTAAGCCTGTGCGTGAAAGCATTGGTTCATAGAGAAAAGCATCTTTAAAAAGCTGTCCAAAAAATAAAGGTTTAAACTCTTATTCAGTAAGTGACCTTTCTTTTACATTTCAGTGTTACTCCTTCCTTTGGTCCTTTGCAATGGTTAGTAAGGCATCAGAATGGAAAGCCAGTGATCAGTTGAAACTTTTTTCCTAATGTTTTTGTGCAAAGGTTTCAGAGATCTTTTATAAGCCAGATTTCACATCTCCTTGTTCAAGCAACTAATTTTATTAGGGTTTTGGCTGGTGAAAACAAGAGGACTTTGCTCCAGTTGCCCTCACAATGCTCTGTGAATTAACCAGCCTTTAAAATGTTGTAATTTGTAGAAAAACTAACAGAAAGAGATTCTGGGATTTTTTCTTTACACCTATTGCATGTGTTAGATAAATCTCATTGTTATGACAGTGTATAATCACCTAACATTTTTCAGGCTGCTGTTAGTTAGTAATTTCATGGTTTTGTTATACATGATGTCCTTCAGCTGAAATACATTAGATGCCTTTCAAAACATCATGAACAAACCTGACAGTAAATGTAATTTCTAGTCTCAGAAAATAGCTTGGAATACCTCAACTGCTTTCTTTTGCAAGGATTAGCAGGAAATAATTTTTTGTCTTCCTTCAATACTGAATAACAGTCTGTACCTTCCGCCTGGCTCTGTGATGCAGAAAATGAGATCATGGTGCAGCACTATGCAAACTCTGGTAGCAACGTAGGCCTTAGAATCTCCCGCTTTCCCAGGTTAGCCATTCATTCTCATCCCACCCGAACACATCACTTTCCCAGGCGTGCAGGCAAAATTATTTGCAGAGTTGTGCTGTCAACTGCTTCAGGACATAGAACGAGATTTGCAAGGGAAAGGGCTGTTCTTAATCAGTGCAATGCTGTGATGGGAATCGATGTTAGGGAAGAGAGAACTGGTAATCCTCAGCTCGGAGAGTCCGGTTCTGCCGTTGAGTCACAGACTTAGTTTTACCAACAGGAAGATATTTGCCATTTTTTGTGCATTGTACTTTGTAAATTATTTAAACTTTATTTCAAAATGCTGCACATGCATCCTAGTATTTTACGGAATTGTAAATATGTGACTCCTGAATTTTAATAAGCCTTTAAACTGTACATGAAATTTTTGTCAGCTAAATTCTTATATTCACTACTTCTAAGGAGAACTTGTTCTTCCAGAGTGGCTTCTTTAATTATGACTTGTAGAACACTAGTGAAAAATTGACAATATTGGAACAGTACTATCCAGAGCATTAATTCTTAAACCTATCTGAGATTAATTATAGTCTCAGAGTGCAACTGTAGTCAAGATAGCCTAGAAGACTGAGTGGAAGCTCTGCATTTTGGTACAGAGTCATGTCTGTGTAACAAATTATACACTGGTCCTTACAGAGGATAGGATTTACAAGAATATATTTGTTACTTCTAGCCGGCCTAATCACAAATCTGTCACACTTACCCAGCTTCTAAAATTCATCATGCGCAAATACTAGGTATTTTTAATTCACTTAGTGCTTGCTAAGACCGTCATCTGTTGTGTGATCTGAAGTGGTTTTCAAGCTGAAACTGGACACACAGTTGTAACAGCTGCAAGAGTACCTGCATCATGCTAAAGGTAACCAGAACACTTCTGAAATAAAACACCACTCTTACTACTTAATTAGTAGGAATACTGCATTGCGTATAACTATATTAAGTAATTTATAACAACTCAACTCTGTACCAAGGAAATGTAAATGTAAACATCATATATTATGGTTGATTTTAAGGATAATTGATCAAAAGGAAGAACTGATACTCTTTTCTTCTGTTTCTTCTTTATAATATTTTTTTAACAAAGCATTTAAATGAATGGCACTATTTATGGTTTTGTTACATCTCTTTGCAAATAAGACAAGTGTAGCCTTCATTACTTTATTGTGCCCCTTTCTCTGTTGTTCAAAAATTTTATTTTTATGGAAGCACAATCAGATCATCAATGGAGAATAAATCAGTTTACCTCAAGCCTGGCAGCTTAGACAGCAACTGAAAACTATCAGTATTTAAGAAAGGCTTGGTGGCTTCTGTACAAAGGTGGTATAATGTCACTATCATCCCAAATTAAAATGAACTTTATACAAACCATCAAAAAGTGCAGAAAAATGTTAGCAATCCAAGCACAGAGTATAAAACTTAAGCTCCAGACAAGTGACAAGTCCTACTGAACTTTGTGGAAAATTTGCTGTTGACTTTGACGGTGGGCTTGGAAGGAACCTACTCCTGAATAATCTAGGTCAGAGCTGACTCACTGAGGGCTGGTTCAGCAGAATCAAGAAGCGTGCAGTGGTTTTATTTCACCATTTTGTGAAAGTTCTCTGAGCTCAAATGAGACATTTCTCCTAAGAACTAATGTCATATAAAACATTTTAAAAACACATTACAGTGGCAGCCTGGAGCACTGCAGGTTAATTATTTCCACTCAGAATAATTGGATAATAGCGTGAACACCGTGGAGGTGTACTCCACAAATTATTCATTAAAAGTATCTCTTTCTGATCTTCTCTAACTTTCCTAATGAGTGTGAAAAGAATTTTCACTACAAAGTACAGAGGTGCTTGCTAAGGGACAAGTGGCTGCCATCTCCAGCAGCTTGGGGCCCAGGGATTCCCTCTCCTGGGTGCTGGAGCCCAGCCCAGTGTGCCAGGGGTCTCCAGCCCAGGCCAAGGGATGCGGCTGCTGCTTTTCCATCTGCATGTTCAATCAGCCTGCATTCTGAGGCCCTCTTACCCCCCTGACAGGTCTCCCAACCGCTGGCTTGTCCAGCTCGGTGCTTGCTGCAAGCACACGGACACTCACGCTCATCCCACAGGCACCGTGTTCTTGTGGGTCCACCCAAGTACCAGCAGAGACCCCCTCCCTGCCTAACACCCCGGCCCAGACCCAGGGTCCCCTGCTCACGGGCTGGTCCAGCTTGAGGTTTGCTAGTGAGTGACACCCCATGCACACACAATTTGGGGCAGTTACAGACAGTTGCACCCCCAGCAAACAGAACCAGGCACATGGGCTGTGACCCGTGGTCCCGCTCCAGCCACTGGTGCTGAGCCCCTCATGCACACTGAACCCCCCAATAGCTGTTTCTCAGGGGACACATGGTTCCCACCCCAGTGACTGGGGCTGAGATCCCCACCCACTCCAGTGGGTGGCACAGACACCCCAGTGGCCCCAGTAGCTGACACCACAGGCCAGGGGCACCTGCACCCCAGGCTGACTCCAGCTGCCCTTCGGCAAATGCAAGCACATCTGAGTCCAGCATTGTACATAGTCACACACACCATGCACACAGTTTAGAGAGAAAGCTAATTATGGAGGTAATAAATATTTGAAATGCCTCTCACCATTTTTAATATCTCCCTATTTATTTTTTTGTTCTAATTCTTAATTCCTTTTTAATGATTTAACTTTTTCTCCCTCTCTGCTTTCTCTGCTGAACCTTTTTTTTTCATTCTAGCTCATCTCGTATTACCCATTGGATTCCTTTCCAGCATCTGTCACTCACTTTTGATAGACTAATCTTTCTCTCCTCAGTTCTTCTCTCTAGTCTTTTTACAACAGTATTCTTCTCTCTCTGTTTTCATATTCCACAGCACAGGCACTGCATATCACTGTTTTTGAGTTCTCCAGTTAGAAATGATCATTTTGATTGAAGCATCTGTCGGTTTTCCTCCTTTACAAAACTCGGTGCATATCCACTAAACCAGATAAACTTGGTTTGTTGTCACTATTTAATCACAATTATTTCTTCAAACTCCTTAGAAAGTATTCTTTACAGGTTCGTGCTGCCACGCCCGCCACACTGAACCTACCAGCCCCGTAAGTGAGGGACTGCTCGGGGGGTGTCTCACCCCTGGTCACTGGTGCCAGCACTTCAGGTTCTTCACTGATCATGGAGATGTCCAGTTGAGTCTGCCCAGTGTTAGGGCCCATTTCACTGCTACTGAAGTATCTACCTTGCTTAGGCTGTGATAAAACACACTTATTCTTCAGTCTGCATCCATAAGCAACCTGCAAGGTCTCAGGTTCTTCTACATCACTTGCTTTGATCTGCCAATCTATTTCTGTCACACTGAATTGCTTGTGAATACACATAGCCAGTGTGGCTTTTCCTAAGTTGAGTGTCCTCCCTGAATATGGAATAAAGATATGAAATAAAGTATTCTTGAGCCACATAAATATTTTATTTGGCCAAGTTTATAGTTGCTACTTTTTTCTTTGAGAGAAGCTGTCATTTCATTAAGGCTATACAAGCATGTTTGAATCAAAGCCCAATGAAAAATAAAAAACGCAGTTCTTTTATCTCTCTTGATTTGTACTTACACACTGGATTTTAAGTTGGTTAGAAAATGTTACGTACAAAAGCTGTTAGCTGTGAAGTTCTATACTTTAGTGTTTTTATTTAAATTCTAGAATCCCTTTGAGCAATACTAAATTAGGAATTTCATTAAGAATAACATATAACTATTTTATTGCTCAGGATAGTAAAAGAGTCTGACTTATAACTATCGTACTAGACAGATTTTTAATTTTTTTAAATTTATTTTTCTGCACTGTCTGCTACACTCTTCTTCAAGTATTATTTTCGTTTCAACTGGTATCTCCTTTAACTTAAAAACTTCTTCCTCCTAATATGTCTCCTTCCTAGATACCCACAAGATAACTAACTTTCTGTTGATGTAATTTATTATGTGGTCATTTGTATGTATTACAGTTAGTTAAAAACTTCTACACTCTTCTCATAAACAACAGAAGGGGAAAAAATGAAGGAAACTGCATAGTTCAGAGTAGCAATCAAACAAATCTGGTTCATTGTGCATTCTCTCATATGCTCACATGGTCCACTTCAAGTGAGATTTTTCTGAAGAAAGCAAGTGATAATAGGTATAAATAAGTTCCCTGTTGTAGGGGACCAGCTTAATTTTACACATGCTCTGGGAGTTTGTGTGGAAGTGTATTAAGTGGCATTAAATGAACAGTGTTATTGAAAAACTACTACATTTTCAAGCTTTGCACTGAAGAAACTCTCTGCAATTTTCAGTGTTTATGCTCCTGAAGATGTTTGTAACAGTTTTAGATAATGTTTGCATTAAACATTTGCATAGAAACTGTTCATAACATAAGCAGTTTTTCAGGTTGAAAAGCTGCATATATCTCATGAAAAGGCATGTTATGAACCATAAAGCTGTATTTGGGAAATTTAATGAAGACTGTAAGGTCAAAAGTATGGCTGTTTCTGTTTTGTATTTTTTATACTGACACTTCTCTACTCAATTTCTTTTCTCCTGTGATAATGACTTTTTCCGCTCTTCTTTCACGCTTTTCCATTTGCCAGTCCCACAAATGCTCAGATGTAGTTACTGTTTTTGACAAGATCACTTGTTCTTTACCCTTCATTTCCAATCCATGTTTAAGTACTATTGGCCTCCGCACTTCCCAGCTGACTCTGATTTTTAATTTATTGATAGAAAAGTGTGGCTACAAGCTCCTAATCTGTGTCTGCCATTGGGAGACTGATTTAAAATGGTGTGTACTAGCCAATTTAAAGTGAGGGAGAGCAGTCTCACTCTTGAATGAGTGTTTCGAGGTGTTCCCTAAAATGCTGCCATCCAATTTTTAAGCTCAAACCTTTATGGCTTCTCCTTGTAGCAGATCTAATGTGGTTTATAGGGCTTTAGTAGTCTGTGAAGCTGATAGCTATATTTTGTGATGAAACTCTCTGAGTTTGGCTAGTACTACAGATTTGGCTCTCTTCCACAAGTCCTGAACTGTGAATATGAAATCTGCACTTCATTTTGCCTCCCTTGCCTCTCCATCTGTGCTGAATCTTTAAGAGTTTAGCTGGGCTGCCAGCCCTTAAGGCCCTGGCAGAAGTTCCATCATACAGCTGAAACTGAGCATAAACCATTAAACTAAGAAAACACTTCATGCATAATTTTGTTTGTTTGTTTTCAGAATATTTGTCACTTCCTAGCAAAATTTTTATTTCAGGAAAATGACTGGTGCAGCTTGGCTTTCAGGTCTTATGCTAACCCTCTTCCAAATAGATCACATTCAGAACTAATATAACACAGGCACTCTTCCCATTTTCATGAGAAGACTTAAAATCATATAAGTGAACAAAAGCCAAATTCCAGCACTCCTGGGAGTTTAGCTGTGCTGCCAAGGCATTGGATGTGGCCAACGTATTGTAATACTGCTGAGTAAAAAGCGGAGAGAGACTTAAACAGTGGAAGCTCATCTGCTGTCTTTGCCAAATAAAGTAGGGAGACTTTGAGAAAGAAAAAATAAACAAAAATTAAAAATAAGGAGGGAAAAAGAGTGGGAGAAAAAAGAGGTAGTTTTACAGGTGACTTTTCTCTTTCACTGACAATAAAGGAAGAATTTGTTAGGAGAATTGTTTCTACTTTTTGAACTTGCTATTAAATAGGATGGTTACCTGCCCCAAAAGCTCCAAGTACTCAGATGACTGTGCCTTCTACATTGACACTTATCACCCAAACCCCACAACAAAAAGGCAGCAATGAGGTGGAAGGCGAGGCAGCAGAGTGCCTCTTCGAACAGAGGGCAGTCGATGCAGGCAGGAAAGGTGGGCAAGACTCTGGGGGCAAGGGCAGCCAAAGCACAGTCCATCCTGTGCGCTGAGTGGGGATGCGAGACAGACTGATTTATCTGCTACACCAGTGAGAAGTGGCCTACCTGCCCTCACTGTCATGCTGACTACAAAGAATTTGCAAAGAAAATAATCACACTTAAAAAGAGAGATATTTTGCCTCTGAAAACTCCTGCAAAAATCCCTTGGCTTGATAATCTTAACTGGGCAAGTCTCACCTGTCTCTGTAACAACAGAGCACTATGTAATATGTACTGTCTTTCTAAAGCAGGGATCACACGTCTGAAAAAAGTAAAGTGTTAAGATAGTCTAGGTATAGGTGTGCATCGTTAGGAATATACGGTCATTTATAAGTCACTTACAACTTGTAATTAATAAATAATAAATTTTATATTCTAACACGTCCTTTTTCCTTATCTTTTAAAGTCTTTTATGACTGTTTTAATTTGTTACTTAATGAGAAAAAATTTTTGTGCTTCTTCTTTTATGTATTTTTTTGTAACCAGCAGTGTCAGATCTGCATCAGCCTGTCAACACTGTGATACTGGAGTGACTAGGTCACACACATAGCAATGATCTAGATGCTTTTGGCCAAATAAGATTTTTAAAAATAGCAATTCAGAAAACAATTGTACTGACTGTGTGTATGCATGGTACTGTCCATATTAACCTTTTATTGATAAAATTGTAGAATTACAGTTCTCAAGTTAAATATCTGTAAATCAGAGGCTTAAGCCATTGGTGCATTTATTAGTTGCAACTACAGCTATAAATCATGCTAAACAGCAGCCACTCCTAAAGGATGTCTAGTATGTCCCATACATGTATGCAGCACAGCAGTACCTAGGAGAATATGTAAGTCATGCTCCAGTTACAGAGTGTCTTGTGAAGGGTGAGCAGCTTTTGGGACAATCACCTACAATTCCAGGTGATATTGGTCAGACACGAGTTCTAGGACACTCCCACAGTGTATTCTGGGGAAAAGTGTGTCTCTCAGTTTAATTTTCATTGCAGAGGAGCAAATTATGAAACCCAAGAGCAAGCAGCACCTGTTAACTAACCTGAATTTGAAGAACCTTCACACGTAGCCCAGAGGAGTTTGTAGCTGATTGGGTTAGGGATAATGGCTATGAAATATCTAATCCACTAATTATTTAAAAAAAAAAATCAAGAAGAGTTTGGAAAATTCAGCTTCTTTTTAATATCTATTTGCAGGCTAGTAATTACTATTATTCTATTCTAGAAGTTTGGAAAAAGTAGCATCAGTCCATCATTATCAGAGCTTTATGGCTCTTCATCTTTTCCTCAGCAGCTATTTTGAAGACTAGTAATAGGATAAGAATCTCACTATGTAGTAACTAAATTTTAATCTATCTTAAATTAATTAGCTTCTTAACAGCCACATATTTTTCCTCAACCTGTTTCAAACTGGGCAAATAGCTATAGAATTCACAGAAATTATTACAACATTTCATCAACACTTTTAGTGTTTCAGTGTGTATTAAATACTGATTTGGCATAGGCCCAGCGTGCAACATGTTTTGTCTGTATTAAGTAGTCCTTTACACATGAAAAATCACATTGAAAGCTGTAGTACTGATCGGGAGGTCATGATAGTGGCCTGCAATAGCTGCAGAATAAACTGGCTGCAGCCACTGGGATCAAAAAGTTTCTGTGCTGCTTCCTCATACTGTGAGAAGATGAACCAAATCCTTTACTTCTGCCCTGATCTTAGCGTCATCATTTTAAATTAGCTGCCAGCAGTGAGTAGAAAAACTATACTGTCCTCCTAAGTTACTCCACTGATATTACTTTCTCCCATAAATTAATTTTATTTTTGATCTTGATCATACTGCTGCAAAGCCCATATGGTTTGCATTGAATTCCATGAGCTTTTGTGTGAGCCTAAAAGCAGCAAAATTGTTTGCTTACTCAAGGCTTTGACCTTCAAACCTTTTGGAAATTATATGTCCCTTTAGGTTTTGCAAAGCGCTGTATAGATCTTCAGTAATTATATAGGTTGTAGACCTATGTAATTATGTAAGTAATACACGGACAGTAAACCTTTGCAACCTTAACTCAAATTAATAAGCTAGAAGTAGGTAATTCTAGATCATGACTATGCTAGAAGAATTCCTAATAAAATAAAAATTTTTAAGATAAACAAATTTCCTTTGTGTTCAGACATCTACAGTACAGGCATAGTGTGATACTGCAGACGCTGCCAGCTGAGACCACAAGTTACCCTGTTAAAGTTTCAGCTTTTGTACTCAAACTAAAAATATGCAGTCTGAGATATCCATCAGATCACAGCTTGTCTTTTATTTTCTGCATTTATCTGCACAGTGTTTCTGAGTTGAGCTGATGGTTAAGTGCTACAGATAATAAGGGTATTCATCCTTATTATTTGTGTTAAAAGGTTTTCACATTTGCAGAGATTGTCATTTAGGTCCATCTGACCTTGTGCTGAAACTGAATTTTTTTGTCCATTCATCAGAGCTGCTGTTCTCGCAGAGGCAGAATTTGCCTAGTAATAGTTGATTGATTTTTAACGCTGTGGCCGAGTTTTTACTGGTTTTTCCCATTTCTTTAATTTCATTTCCTTCAATGTTTTACTCTTATACAATCTGTGAAATATTTTTTCTTTCATTTACAAAGTTTAATATCCTTAAAGCCTTCTCACTTTCTCCTCCTGTTCCCAAATACAAGTAAATACTTTCTCAAGATTGCCTATAAGCTCCACTTAGTGTTACAGGTTGGAGGTTCCCACTCTGTCCGGTTTGGTGAAAGAGAGGAAACTATTTTACATCATGTCACTAACACCAGTATTCAGCACAGGTGCAGTAGTGGGGATAATGCAGGATTATCCTGATGGCTGTGCCCCTAGCACAGGAACTGTCAGTCATGTCTTTCATTTCCTGCCCCATCTGTTTTGCATTCTTGCTGTTGTAGCAAGGGCCATCGCAGAGGAGGGTTTGTGTCTGAGCACATGCAGTCAAGATGAAAAGTGCAGGAGCTGCATGATGTCCAAACCAAGCTCTGCCTTCCTCGGGAACATACATCATTAACTTGGCTGTTCTGCAGATGTGAAGTCTGTCATTTGCAGCAGACATCCATCTAGAAGATGCTTCCTTGTATCACCCATTTTGTGTAAAATGGTTAGTTAGACCTCATAGGCAGTTACTCTGACAATTTTCTTCACAGTAAATAAGTGCAATGCTTTTCACCTGCTTTATGACACATGAACATTAACTATTCAGCCATGCCAATATTTAAAGATGAAAATATAAATAATACTTATTTTTTATATATGTAGAATGCCAAATAGTAAAGAAAAGGGGGACTGGCTACACATCATTGATGGCATTTTAATATTCAGAAAAGGCAAAAGTACCAGGTTGGTTAACAAAATTGCTTAATTAATTATATGGGAAAACTTAGCCGTGGAACCAAAAGACTGCCAGAAAGGACAACAAAAGAGATCTTATTATAAAAGATATTATGTTTGGTTTTGTTTTGTTTTCCATATTAAACTTCAAAATCAATTTTATCATCAAATTTTTTTTCAAACACTCTTACCTTGTGTTGTCTCAAATGCATAATCTGACACTTCTCTGTTAGATGTTTTAAAGTGGGTTATAAGAACTTAAGTGGGTTATAAGAACTTTACAAGAGATGCACACATACAAAAGAAGCCCCTTTATTGGAAAGGTACATAGACATAGAAATTTTGTTGTCCTGTGAAAAAATTCTGGTTGACCTTTGCAATTCAGGATGGCTGCCATCTGTTTGGCCTTTTCCCATCAGGATTCTGCTATAATGATGAACTCTGCAGCATGTACAGAAATTGTTCTCAAGCCTATGTTAACAGTCCTGATAATATATTTTTTAGGTTTCCTCTACGCTCAGAACAGTACCAAACGCAGCATTAAAGAGCGACTTATGAAGCTCTTGCCCTGCTCGGCTGCGAAAACGACATCTCCTGTTACTCAAAGCAAGTTTTATTTTTCATTTGATTTTTTTTAGGTTTGCATGCATCAAAAGTTATGCTTTCATTAACTGCTCCTTTGAGAGACAAGATATCTGCTGAACTAATCGTATGCTCTATTGAGGTTTAAAATGAAGCGATGAACAGATTTGTGGGCTGGTCACAGACTAGTCTGTGCAGAGCAGGATGGAAAGATACCAATGCCAGGGTCTGCTGCGTAGGAGCTGCTGGGTTGGCACTTACGCTCTGCAAGCTAGCCGAGAAGTGATTCACTGGTTAAACTAAATACTTTCTCTCAATGTATTTGAAAAGTGGTATCTTTTTGTGTACGTGTGTGCACGTGTCTGTGTGTCCTTGCTATCCAATACACAGGATAGTATCAGCAGTACTGGTCTCAGAGAAAAGGCTTGGCCCTTCAGGTTTTGACTATGTAACATCAAACTATTTAGGGATCAGGACTCTTTGTGTTTGAGAGAAACGTAATAATGAGATTGAAAAAAAGTATGTGAATGTGGAGATAAAGGAAAAGCACATGGACACTACCTTTAATGTCTTGATATGCTGTGAGGAAATAAAATCTCTCCAGGGTAGCTAACATATAAACACAGAGGGAGGGAGAGAGGGAGGGAGATCCATGCATAGATACATACATATATATATGTCTAGATAGAGATTATTTATAGTAATACCACTAACGTCTTCCTATATAATTTGGCTACTAGAACTGGTTTTAAAAAATCCCTGGGGACCCAATTCAGTCTAGATTAATTTGGCTTAATTCTAGGCACTAATCTGAGCATCTCAATTTAGAAGCTGAGTGGTCCCTGTGCTTCGTGTATACACTTCTGATAAAGCACTTCAAACAACCTAAGGTGAAAAAGAAGCCTCCAAGAGCAGTTCCCAATGTTCAGTGAATGTGCGACAACTCAAGGCAGCTTGGCTATGAACACAGGCCCCTATTAAGTGCCTAGACTTCGGCAGTAGGGATATAGGCTTTCTTTTTGCTATCCCACTTCACTGTCTTATGTTTCTCTATAGAGAAGTCTGTGGTACTTGCTTTCCTTCCTAAGTATTTGAGATATCAAAGATGAAAAGGACTAAAGATGTGGATGCACAGTGATTTCATGGTAGCTTCAGCTAATGTGTTTTAGTGGAAAATAGGAGAGCTTAAAAAGGTCAATTACTGTCCTGACATCTGATAGTAGTTCATTATATAGAAGTTGCTTTCAGCTACATGACCTGAGTAATATAGCCTTAGACTATAAGAGGAATCACTGAATGGTTTGGGTTGGAAGAGACCTATAAAATCATCTGGTCCAACCCCCGTGCCATAGGCAGGGACATCTTTCGCTAGATCAGGTTGCTGAAAGCCCCATTCAGCTTGGCCTTTAACATCTCCAGTGATGGGGCATTGAGTAGAAAAAGGAAATAAAATAGAAGGAATAGAAAGTTTGATCTGTTTGTTTGAAGCTGGTTGGAGAGCAACACAGCCTTATTCTTTGCACACTTCTATGCAAGCTTTTTGTCTGCACAATACTTTTTAGGGTCAGTCTGAATAACCTTGACCATGCAAAACTTGCATTTTCTTGCTGAAAATGTTTTATAAACCAGAAAAGAAGTAAAAAAAAAATGCATTAAGTATTTTGTATTTAAGAACCAAGTACTAAAAAAAGATGCATTCAGCATTTTTCTCTGTGCTCTTGTCAATAATGAAGTGCTTATTAAGAAAATTATATTAAATGAAAATATTATATTAGAGTATCATTGTAGACACCCATTGTTATTATCCCATTTTGACATAATGTGCTATTTGATTTCTGCTAGCATGAAAGAAGAAACATTGTAATGTATGATGAACGAAGCCAGCACTACCTACAATAAAATCACATAATGCCAATTCCTTAGAAATGTTATGGGGAATATTTTTAAATCAAATAATTTGTTGAAATGTACATCGCCTGAATTTACACTTTCACACTTAACTTCTAGCAATATGTGCAAACAAAGATTACCTGAATAAATAAAAACTTATTTCAGCTTCCCCATTACACAAATCATGTCAAAGAAGGCTTTTTCTTATTTGTGTGCTTTAGCCTAGTAAGCCTTCCTTCCTTAGCTAAATGCATGTGCTAGAGATAGAACTAGACTCAAGAATGGTTTTGGAAAAGAAAAACGTGTGTATGCATGCAGTTATTATATAGATAGGTGAGATATAATTTGGGGTTTGTGCAGGCAAATGCATGTGCACAATTTTTGCAGATTATCAGCTGAGCCCTAACTTTGGACATGTTTCTCCAGCTGCAATTATTTGAAGAGTATGTCTGCTTTTTGCACTGTTTTTAGCATTTTGTTGTTTAATGAACAATGAAAGGTTCAAAGCATAGCTCCTGTGGCAAATACATCAAAAACTGTCTTTAGCTAGAAGGAAGCTACTCATTAATGAAACCAGTAAGAATATTTTGTTTAATATATTAATGAGTGAATATGAACTCGTTTCTGTTTTTCATCTGACATGTTAGCCTTTAACTTTCTTAGGCTGAAGAAACTAGAGAACTGAAATAACCAATTTTTCATTAATGCCATAGAAACCGTTAATGTTTAGAAATAGATACATTTTCACACATTTTCAGTGCGTATTTTAAAATATAGATTTTTTTTTGCTACCTGAGTAATGGTCGATGTATTTGTGAAGAAAAAAATTAAAACCTGCAAGAGATTCATGAATGCCATAGTATTTTAATCAGCATAGTTGGTACATTATAAGGAAGTTTACAACGATCTTTTTTTTTGATTATTTATAACTATAAGGGACTACAGAAATTGTGAAAAGAGTGTTATACTGAACTTTTTCATTAACATAAAGACAACATCATCACCACACTGCAGTCTTCTACATTCTCACCGAATTATTAAAACACAATAAAAATGTTTATTACTAAGGATATACCAAATATTATGCTCAGCACGTTGTCTGGCCTTTATCTCTAGCCTCACATTTATTATGTGTATTCATTTAGTTTCTAGAAAAGCTTCTAGATGTCTCTCTAGGTAGCCAGATGTTTCACAAACGGATGCTTAGAGAGCTCATTTCCAGTTAAGTCCTTTTCTGTCTAAACAATAGCCCATTTAAATCCCATATAATACTTGGCATATAAAACACAAGTGACATTTCAACAATATTTATTCTCAGGTTTGTTCTTTTGCCAATTTATTATAAGCACCCAGCGTTGACTTGCAGTTGACAAAAAAAAATCAGCTGCATATCTACAGCATGACATTGGTATAGAGACTTTATTGACTATATAAAGAATATAAAAGATAATCCCTGAAAATATGATGGAAAGGCTTTAGAAACTGTTCAAAATAAACACTGGATATTCTTATGCAGAATTAAAATGGGATTCAAGAACTTTGCTACACCTTTCATAGATTATGAAGACAGCTTCTTAACTCTGGAACTATTTTATTTGAATTTCATCTGTAAAGGCAGGATTTTCAAGACTTCCTCTTTATACTTCAGCATGTCTTTTTAAAGAAGAGAGCTGAAAATTTCTTATAATCTTGTACATTCAAATACTGGCCCTTTAAAACTATTATCAAACACCATAGGGTCAATGTAAAGTTGTGTCAGCTGGGTTTTTTGTCAATAGCATTTAGACTGGAAGTTTTCACAAAGATGGTAGTGGTCTAGGAGTCATTTGAGATAATCTATTAAGAAAAATGAAAGAGAAACATATTCTTGTTGGTCCCTAAGCCCATATGCAATGGACATTCTGAGATAAGACTGCGAGTGACACTGCGATCATGTGGCTGACACTGAGATGAGTGCGAACAGCAACAGCTCTTTGACAGGAGAAAACACAAGGCCCTACAATTTTGTGAAGATTTATCCAAATAGTTTACATATTATGACTATATCGATTTAAAGGTTGTTCATTTTTTGTTTAGCTGAACTATATCTTCTGGTCAGTTTTCTCCCAAGCAGCTGAAAGTTATTTTTACTTCAGTGTAGCAGATCAAAAATACGTGAAGATGTAAGCATAATACTGTTTTAATGAAGTATCCCAATATTGTGCTTTTATGAAAATTGAACTGAATAAAACTTTTTTTTAAGAATGCAATCCCACACTGATGAAATAAAAACGTATCTTCAGCATTGTGGAAGTGACAATTAGGCGTGTTCTCTTGAGTTACATTTCTGTAGTATTTAATTAGTTTGCAGTACTACATACGCTATGTTTAGTGCTGTGTTTACTTAAAAATGGATATACACTTTCATATTTTTGATCAGGTATATGGCTGGCACCCGATATAAAAAATACATATTGTGAGTTTCTCTAGCTGTTTTATTGAACTTTCACATTTAAAATTCTACTTGGAAAAAAACACATTGCTATCTCTCATTGTTTTAGGGCTGCACTCAGCTGTAAGCCTGGAATGTGTATATCCACATTCTTATTCACCCACTTGGGCAGTTACATGAACATGAATAATCATGTTTTCCCTGGAGTGTTTGTTATACCATACTCAAAGTAAGGTCTGCTGTTGAATGGGCAGCATCAGTCTCATACACTTCACAATAAAAGGAGAACACTGAAAATCCCAGTCTGATACAGTGAACTCATATCCATTAACTAACCAAGGGAAAATTTCCAGTATTCTGGAGTCAGTTAAGTTTTATAAAATTGTTTTCTGTGACGAGAGAGTCATAGAAACAAGAAAGTCATACTGAATGTGTCATGCATGCCGTCGCAGAATGTTGGCTTTTCAGTCTATTGCTATTTGTATCAATGTGATAATATCCAGACCACTGGATCATCTTTGCTGTTCCCTGTTCTGTGCAGCCACACAAGCAGATAGATACCCTTTCCCTATGAGTTCAAAATGAACATGTCATTTGTCTTGAAAGATGCAAAAGCTGTTCTTTAAGAGAATGTTATGTAACTTTCTTTTTTTTCTGCAAGAGTTACGTATTTCTACATCCTGTATTTCTTGTTGAGCATTCCTCCTCTGTCTCTTGTATTCTGCAGACACTGTAGAAGATGAAATGGAAATGGCCACAGTACGACATAGACCTGAAGCTCTTGAACTACTGGAAGCACAGAGTAAATTCACAAAGAAGGAACTTCAGATCTTATATAGAGGTTTCAAGAACGTAAGCACTTCCTTTTTGAATTTACTATCCATTTACAAGATAGGCTACTGCAATCTCAGCAGTATAAGAATGACTGACAGTGGAGCTCATGGGATTCAGTAGCTAAATACTGCATGTCTGGTCAGGTGAGGAAGCAGTCACTCTGCAGCAATCGGGCTATTTAATGGCCAAAGGATGCAGACAAGTTAGAAAGTACACAGAAGAGAATAATTATAACTTAGTATAATAGGACTTTGCTCAAGGACAGGTTGAAAATTATGCTGGGGTTGTTTGTTTAAGTATGCAATAATGGGGGAGAACTTAAGTCCTGAAGAATTTGGTCAGTAAAAGGAAAGGTCTTGGTTTTTGTGTTCACAGCAGCTATCACAAGAAGTAATTGGCTTAAATCACATGAGGAATTTTTCATTAGGTGAACAGCAGTAGATGACTTCTTCAGTTCTTTCTAGCTCTACAAATCTATAAACCTGTGAGATCCCTTTACTTGGAGTCATTAGCTGTGTTTTTTTGCTGATAAATGTGCTCTATTGGCAAGCTCAATGTTTTTAGTTGACAGGGATCGCCACTGAGAACCCCAGTACATGGGTGCAGTCTGCCTCCTTTTCCAGCGTGTGCTTGCTGTCTGGTGGTGCTGGGCTTGGTGTGTGAGGCATCCAAGTTTACTACAGCAGAGAAATAAGACACAAAAAGATTTTACTAAGTAGTATTAAAGTAAGAGCTGCCCCTGGTTTTATTAATACTATATAAAAAAAGCTGTTTTCTTAGAAATATAGCCTTTTTCTCTCTGTTTTATTCTACTACCTTTCATGTCAGTAACACTTCTGTACAGTATTACAGGCAATTAACATTGGATAGAAAATACTTGATATTAAAAAAAAAGAGTAATAGCAATTGCTTGCAAATCATCGATGTGTAATGTTAATCTATGTACTCACTTGTGAGTACTGCAACTGTGCAGGTGCTAAGTCCTCTTGAGCTAGAGGTAAAATTAAATTTAGCTCCATTTATCACCTTTTGATTTAGTTTTTCTTTCACCCTTACAAAAGAGCCTTCTTCTTGCCCTTGGCATTTACTACTCAAATGAAATTGTGTGACGAAGTATAATAATGCTAAAAGCACAGTGAAGTTCAACTATGGCATCAGAGAGAATAGTTTCAATAGCTTGTACAAGAAGTGTAAATATTTCAGAATTCTTAGATATCATGTGTTTTGTAATGAAAGCAAGCCATGCAAAAGGATGTTTTAAAACTACATTTTTACTAAAAGCTTACAATGCAAGTAAAATACAGAGTAACTTAATGTGTCCTGTCTATATATCATCCTCTGTTCCAGAAGGTATATAATGTGGGCATATTAGTGATTAACAGTGATTGTTCTTAAAAGCTTTTCATTTCCTCAGGGTACCAGAGAACATTCCCCTGCTAATGACAGTATTCCCTAGGCATTGCAAATCACGAACTAATGTCCCTAATTATCTAAGGCAAGAAGTTACAAAGTATAGCGGATAAAATAAGCCTTCTGTCTGTTTCTCTAAGAATAATTATTTTTAGAGTCTCAGAAATGAGATAATTCTCTGCATGAAACAAGATATGAAAAAAGAGGATAGGTTATAAAGGAAGTATATCAGTTGATTAACATTTTACCGTTTTTTGAAAAGAGGAATTCAAGCTCTTCATATGCTTTCGTGTTGTAAGTTGTAAGTCCTATTTACATCAAAGGAGTGTCGATGGTAATACACGGTAATACATCTTTATTCAAGTGTTTCATTTCCTTATCAGTATATGATAATTCAAGACGTGTGTATAAATATCTTTGACTATTTAGAGTGAGTGTTTAATATGATTGCAAAATTATCAATTACTTTCAAAAATGCTGTAAAGCATGCCCACGGCTAGTGACTGTTGTAAAAGTAAATCAGTTTAAAGCAGTAGTTTTAGCCCAAGCATCAGACTTCAAAAATGAAGGTTTTCAAAACTTTCAGCTGAGTTGGAGTTTGTTTTGTTTGTTATCAGTTTCTCTTGCAAAATTTAGTGCTAGATCTGTTCCCTAATTGCTTCAGAGAATCAGTCTGCCTCAACACTATGAGCAGTTTGCCTATGCTGATTAGTTCATCTTTCCTGTCAGGTAGCTAGCTTTTATCAAACACAGTTTGAGTGGCTTTGGTGGGTGCTGATACAGGATGGCATTGCAGTGCCTCCCACAGTCTCCACTTAGACAGTCTACCCCTGACAGTGCTCAACCACCCACTTCTGCCTGCCACAGGCCACCTCCCTTCTCACTCCCCTTATTCCTCATCCAGCTTAACACTATCTTGCCAATATCTCCATCCCTGTGTGCTTCATACGTGTGCTTCACACACCAATGTATGCTGGGGGCCACCCAGCTGGAAAGCAATTTTTCTTTGTTAAGCACAAGCCAGCAATGTGCCCTTGCAGCAAAGGAGGCAAATGGTATCCTGAGCTGCTTTAGGCAAAGCGTTGCTACCAGATTGAGGGAGGTGATTCTTCCTCTCTGCTCAGCACTGGTCAGGCCACACCTGGAGTGCTTGTCCAGTTCTGGGCTCCCCAGTACAAGAGAGGCATTGATGTACTGGTGAGAGTCCAACGAAGGGTCACAAAGATGAATAAGGGTTTGGAGCATCTCTCCTATGAGGAAAGGCTGAGAGAGCTGGAACTGTTCAGCCTGGAGGAGAGAAGGCTCAGTGGGGATCTTGTCAATATATATAAATACCTGAAGGGAGGGTGTAAAGCAGACAGAGCCAGGCTCTTTTCAGTGGTGCCCAGTGACAGAACCAGAGGCAGTAAGCACAGCCTGAAACACAGGTGGTTCCCTCTGAACATCAGGAAATAGTTTCACTGTGATGGTGACTGAGCACTGGCACAGTTTGCTCATTGAGGTTGTGGAGTCTTCCACCATGGAGATATCCAAAAGCTGTCTGGACATGGTCATGGGCAACCTGGAGCTGGCCCTCCTCTTGATGACCTCCAGAAGTCCCTTCCAACCTCAGCTATTCTGTGAGTCTGTGACATTCTCTTTAATCAATCCACTAGGAAGGAAAGTCCACTGAGAAGATTTAATGAAACACACAGACATGCATCTTTAACATGGCACCATCATAACTTGTGCAGATCCTACCTCTGCCTCTGTGCTTTATGCTTTTCACCTGAGGTTTGCCTGTCTTACTATCTCTTCAACAATTTAACTATATAAAGCAAGATAATTTAAGGCACAAATTTAAGTTACAGTAGCTCTGCTGCCTCATATTAGTCATATTAGACTAAATTTACAGCATCCTGCAGCACATCAGCGTTATGCTGGGCACTGGCAGGAACTCGAAAGAGCTGTAGTGCAGACTGGGGTCCTAAAGACAATGTAGCTAGTATCAGCTGGCGTAGTTATTAAATGTACTCTGGTTAATTCAACAGAATTATGCCCTATTCATGCATTTTTCCTGGTCTGTATTTTCATCACCAATGAACTATAGAATAACTATTGCTATTTCATCACTTGATATTTAGAATCAACATGCAGTAGTTAAGCTAGTTCAACCATATCAGTTAAAATAGTTTGCTGGTCTAGCAGTGAATGTTGGTTTCAGGCAGCCTTTTCTCATCTATAAATCCACAGATTGCCCCTCTCATAACAGAAGGAACAGACAGTAATTCTATCCTTCTATAGAGCCTTAAAAATAGTGAGATTTTTAGTAGTTAAACTGTAACAGTACCAGAAGATAAAGTATCTGTAATAGTACAAATATTAATAATCTTAATGAACACAGAACTTTAGGCTTTAGAACAGACGAGACTCCACATCTACAATGGTGATAGTAAGTAGAAGTTCAAAGCTGATATTTCTTTATGAAGAATTTGGGTACCTCTGTATTATAATACTTAATGCTTAGGTGTGTCAGAAAGTAACGAATAAGAAAAATGGATTTTTTTCCTGTATATTCTCAACAGCATTTCTAGTATGCAAATATTTTCTACTTTTTTTTGCAAGCATGACAGGAAGAAATAGGTCCCAGACATGATAAAGAAAAATCAATTGATGAAACAGAAGAAAAGCAGTGCTCAGTCCTTTTACCTCAGTATCCTGTTTTCAACAGCAGCCAGATAAGCAAAAGAATGTCAAAATAGGGGGAATTTAGAGTGACAATTTACCTAGTATACTGTTCTGTCACCTTGCACCCTGCTACTGCAGTACTTCCTGTACTGAAAATTATAACTACATCTTTGTATTTTACATATTTTGACCAAAGTTTCTTCCATAAACGGTGATAATTTCTTTTTGAACCTACCAAGGTATTTTGTCATCCACTGCATTCTGTGAGAAATTAGCTCCATACCTAATTATGCCTTCTGTGAAAAATAATTCATTTCTGTGTCAAACCTGCTGCCTTTTGTTTTTATAAGATATCTATAGTATTCTGCTATGAGAAAATCAGTAACCATTACCATTACTTCTCCAAGACATTCACTGTTTTACACACCTCTAAAACATTTGCTACTTAGTCACTTCCTTTCCTGGCTGAAAAGTTTTTGTCTGTATAATCTCACTCCAGCCTGCTGATTTCGCTGAATCCTGTCCAGTTCTAGGATGTTTGTTGTGAGATAGGGATGATCATCAGAACTTCTCACAGCTTACGTCCAGTTTTTTATTATTTATGGCTTCAAATTACTTACATATAGTTGTGACTGACTTCAGATGAGAAAGCAGCAAACACTCCTGTATTTCTGTAGTGTTGGTGATTAAAAAGTTTGATTTATTATGTGGTTTTTACTTATAGAAAACTAAAAAAGTAAACCTGTAAAGGTATTTTCATCAATCTGATTTTCCAGTGTAGGCAAATTACACACCAAATCCAGCAAAAAGTAATTCAGGCAGAAGGAGCACAGGGCCTCACATAGCATCTCTGTGTATATGTACACACCTGAAAGCTTTAGAAAGTCTCAGATCACATAGTAGTATAGTTGATGCTCTAGGAAGCAAGAAGCAGAGTGTAACTGCAGGAAAGGCCCAAATGCCTATCTTGGCAATGGTTGTTTTGGTAGTAGTCATGGTGAACATTTAAAATACAAGAGAAGATAAACTAAAGAAAACATAAGGAGGTGGGATAAGCACCTTAGATGACCTAACAACTATTATAAGGAAAAGCACCAAGAGAGAACTTATGCCTGTACTCCGTAATTTAGCCATTTTAAAGCTTCTATACTATCCTTGAAAAATGAGCTTAACAGAAGTCCTAAGCCCTCCCCAGGCTCAAATGGTTATTCTTAGCACTCTGGTTTTACAATGTTCCTGCGCTCTTGTTGATGAATTGTTGTTCAGCTGCCATCACAGAGGGACCTCTCCATTTTGTATTTGGCTTCCTGTCATCTGGTTTCTTGTAAATTGAAATTGTGATTGCTGCAGTCATTAACCTTTCAAACCAATGGCTCTGTGGCAGGCATAGTATAAGTGGTACTTCACAATAAATTGCACAGACTATCAAGCATGCACTCAACATGTGGTCAGTCTTTCTCTTTTGTCCATTGATAGGTCTCTCACAGTTTTAAAAATGTCCCTGAGCTACGGCACATTTCCATTTTAAAAATACTTAGATAATGCTTTTGCTGCACAAAAGATGCTCCTGTGCTAAATTTAAATGTTAATAATCTTTTAATTTTGGTTGATTATTCTCATCAAAAATTCTGTCAAACTCTGTGTTGGGCACCTACTAGACTTTCCCAGAAAAGTGAACGGATTTTTCATGAATATTGATCTTACCCAGCTGTGTATCAGAGAAAGTGTAAATTGAAGTCATGCATGAATAAAAATGTCCCTGGATACATACGGTAGCTTTAAATAGGCAGCGCCATACTTGTGACATTTATTGAGAAAACACTTCTAACATACCTTTCTTCCCTGTTGCAGTAAGAAAATGATGCAAACAATGACAACAAGAGAATAACTCTGATAATGTTACAGCTCAAAGATAGGTTCCCCATCACACTACCCATCCATGTAAGAATAAGTTTGTGCATAACTCAAGATATGCTAATTTATTCAAAGATTTTTCCATTTCAATTATAATTGGATGGGAGTATTGTGTTACTGTATGTTGCATTTGTAGTCTCACAAAAAGTTTAATGAAAGCTCATTTTATAGGTCATAAGGCTCATTTATTGTTTAGAGCATTCGAGTTTTGCATGATAAAATACAACTGTTCTCATTGTCCTTTTCTGGAAAACTCCTTCCCTTTTGTTTGCTCTTCTGTTAGTTTTTACAGAAAAAATAAGTGAGAAGACAGTGCTTGTTTTATCTAATTAACTATATTTCCAATCTAATGAATAGGAAACAAAAACATGTGGTTCATATCACACGGGTTTATCCATCTAAGGTATATCTGCATACCCAACTGTAAGAATATTTATAGGATATATTTGAAAAGTTGGACTAGATGACCTCCAGAGGTCTCTTCCAGTGAACGGTTCCATCAGTTTGGGATCTGAACTGCCCACATTCAGATTAGATAAGTAATTTAATATACAGCATTAGCCAATGATTTGAAACTAATTGCTGTTTCTAGATTGTGCACAACGGCTCAGTCCCATCAAAACCTCAGTACACTTGCAGTGTGAATTTTCACATTCGTAGCTGTAAAAAGCCTTCAGAAATAAATAAAATCTGCATAAATGCTTGCTGTGGAATACAGGTTGATGTTTGATATTGCTTTTTGTCTAGGTATTATTGGCACTCTGACATTGAAAAAGAATTTGGGATCACTGAGACGCAGAATCTTATGTCATCATTAGCATTAGCTGACAAGGAAGTAAAATTCAAAGTTTTGATGCTGATCCTCAAACACCAGTTCTAGACCTCATATGATAAGTGTTCATATTATGTATTAAGAGCTCTCCAAAATTATCTATGCTAGACCCAGTTGTATGATGTAGAAAACTGAAGTTTAGCACTAGCTGTCATTACAGTCAGTTTTCATTTAGACATAGAGCCTATGAACTGCAATTACGGAAGTCTTAAGGATGGCAAGGAAGCCACTTAGGCTGGCTAATATAAAACACCAGGTACAAATATTTATTTGAATTTATATCCCTCCCCAAAGCCTGTGGGTCTAAATATTAGGCACCTTCATGAGATACAGTGATCTTCTGAGAATAGGTGCCTGAAAGAACAAGGTAGTTTTATACACCTTTAGCGTAACAGCCTAGTAGTTAGAGCATTTTTCCATGTAATGGGAGTTTTAAGAAGTGAAAGAAAAATTATGAATTTGATAAAATAATTGGGACTTAGAAGAGGAAAATTGAGTTGGTGCACCGAATAAAATTTATTTTCACTGTATAGATTATTTCTCTACTCCTGCAAGTTTTTTTTTTAATGATGAAGATGAAGGCTAGGTGTATATACTGTGCATTTTGCAGTATATGCACTAACTTGTGAAAAAACTGAAACATCTCAATGTAGTTTTGAGGGTACTAAAGTTCAAGTTTTCAGACTGGTTTAACTTTTCTTATATGTTTGTATGCATGATCTTCTAGGAGCACTAAATAGATTTATTTTCCTCATTGTAATTGGAACTTACTTGGTAGGAAAGGCGGTTAGAGAAATGTATCTCAGCATCCTACACATGGATGACTTTTGCCTTTACGGCAATTCTGTTTGCACAGCCTCTGATCTATACCTGATAGAGATGTACAGTTCTATCTTTCACTTCTGTCTTTCAAATGTAGTTCCTAAGATAATTAATGTCTTGATTAGAATTTAGTCAGCACAAATAGAAAATGTGTCCCCTTGCATTATATTTGTAAGACTCTGAAAGCTGATGAGGGCCATAGGCATTTAACTATAACAGAGATTAAAAAAATGGGTGATGCAAAGAGTTTGAATACTTCTTTGATGATCTGAACAGTGATTGTGAAAGTCCATTCCATTTTCCTTGCTTCCTTACTTAAAGTTTTTCAGCTGTTCTAAAGCATGGCAAGGGGCAAAGGCAACATAATTCTCTTAGTTTATATCTCTGGAACACTGTACATTATGAAATAGAAGGTTTCACACTATGAGAAACAACACTTTATTTTGGATCAGCTATCTCTAAGTCATCAGTGTCCCCCATCTCACAAAGTCAATAGGATGTCTTCAGTTTGTTGTGATCCCATTCAGTTCTCTACTCAATCCGTGTGTTTGTATTTGAATGAATAAATGCAGATTCAAGATTAATACAGACCAGAAGAGAGAGAAAAAAACAAAACTGAGCATGAGTGACCACGACACTAGTGCAAGAGCATTTTGCCCCTCACATTGGTCCTCCAAAGCTTGCTCTTGCAGATGAGGTAGCTTAGAACTTAAATATGCTTTTCACCCTCCCCAACGGAGTCCTAGGACAGCAAGGAAAGTTTCATTTCATGAGAAGTCAGTGCAGTTGCTTTTTCCTCAAGATTTGACAACTGTCTGTAGAAGTCCTTGGGTTGCACGGCATGCAAGCTTAGCAAGAGAAGTATCTTTCCAGATGCAGACTTTCTGACCAAACAGAAGAGAGCCTGGAAGAAAAATATACATCAGTTAAAAGTTCGCATCTAGTTCTCCTGACTGACATGAAACAGCACTAAAACCATTTGACCTACATCCCTCTGTGACTCTGAATATCAAACAGGGGATGGGTTGCTTTACTGGGTAACAGTGCATGAAACATGTCGATTATGCTGAAAGGTTTTACAGAGGTGCTGACCCCTCTGCACAGTATGTTGTGGACACGAAGAGGATGTATACACAAAGAAGCACCAAAACCTTGCCTGCATGTAAACCGGCTAAATTTGTAGCACAGACATGCCAATACAATAGAAAAAAATAAAGGAAGTTCTGAATCTTACTAGAAAATCAGAAAGTAGTAATTCAAAATGAAAATTCACAACTCCCATGTCAGAAAACTGTGACTAGCATTAATAAGCTAAACAATAGACAACAGCATAACGAAACTCCAGGCAAGTAAACCTAGAAGTTGGATACTGTGTCTGCTGTCAACAAACAGATGTCTGTAAATCATCTTTTTCTACCTAGAGAGAGTTTCTGGAAACAGGTATAATGCACATAGCTCAAACCTCCATTTTTTGCAACTGAGTTATTATTTACCAGTTGTGCTTCAGATCAATTGTCTTCTCAACTTTAGATGACTGAAGAAAAACTTATAACCTTGCCAAGGCAGAATTTTGTTATTATGTTTCAAAAGCACTGGCATTCATTTACTAGGGGCTTATAGAGAACTTTTCCATATTTCAAACAAGGCTGTGTGAAAATCTTTTAACAAACTGAGCAATAAATAATGCTTACCTTCATTATGTATTTCCTTCAGGAGTCAGTCAAGACACTTGAAACTCTGGAAATATAAGAGTAAAAACAATTTGGAGGTACAGTTTGGCAGACCTAGTGCATAGCTGTCAGTTGTCACAAATTTACAGACCTTAATGTGTTCTGTGGAGATATTCGTTTCAATTAGTCTCGCAGTTCCTGGCAGAGATTGAAATCTTCTTTTTGAAAGTTAATAATGAACTCAGTCCCTACACTTCTATTCATCTCATTACTTACTGCTGTTCATGGAGATACTTCACGTCATGTTCACTAGGGAAAAACTGTCATCTAGCATACCGAGGGCTGTCGTCATAATAGTGATTGCTTACTTCCGAATTATCTCTGAAAAATGTAGATGCCAAGTAGCTAATTAAGTGGCATATAAAAAGAGCACGATTTTAAGCACCCAGTATCAATAATAATGCAGAGTATCAAATACCTGTGAAGATAGTCTTTTACTCCAAAAAAGTCAATATTGTGTTTTGGTGGAATTGTATTGCTCTGTGGGCTTGTCAGTCCCTCGTATTTGAAACTGGCAGTACCCTATCCTGTGCTCCAGTGTGCTCTTGGCAGGGCTCACGGTACGGCATGCCATCAGTCATGCCAGGCTGACACCCGATGCACGGTGTACACCTTCCACTCTGCCAGCCAGCTGGCTGCTCAGTGCAGCTTCTCTGCTGCTGGAGCCGCTTTCTACCGCAGAGCATTCCTGTGCGTCAGTATGTGATATCGCAGCAATATAAATGTTTATGTACGAGAATATGAGAAGCAAAATATCTTTGGCTACAGCTCTCTGCAGTTACTTTTGTGCTATATCTGGACTAAGCATTACAAAGCTTGGTACTTGAGTCATGTGAAATTGCTGGATTTTTGGTTTTGGTAATCACTAACATTAAAGAAGTAAAATCTGGTGCAATGCACCACTGATGAGGTTGTAATTTAAAAATGTAGTGAGTAGACACCTCTTATTCTCCTTTCTCCCACCTCTTATTCTCCTTTCTCCCACCTGTCCCCTTTTCTTCACAAGGTGAGATGAATACTAACTGTAACTGCTATAAACACTGCACATTATAACACACAGATTAGCACAAAATTTTGTAGTGAGCCAATTCATCAGTTGAGAAAACAATGTTCAAAAAATCCCTCTACTTGCTACCAGTTTTCTTTTAAGGTTGTTTTTATAAAATATGATAATTCCGTGTTAAACCCTACACTAAGTTATCTCCCTGTTACCCTGTAATTCAAAGACACAAAGTGGACTCATATTTTCAGTTAGATGTCCTAAACCTGCAAAAATGAGAGGAGAGGGAATCAGCTGATCTTCTGGTGACACTCCTGGATGGTGCAGTTTGGCCATTTGGGTCCGGACTTCAAAACTGTCCAGAAAAATTTTATTTGTGTTGGACTCGGGGATCTGTTCCAGATCCCAGGAATTTCCCTGTAATCTTGAATCTTTATAATTTTTTCTCGTTTATATTCCTGACCAATTTAATCAAAATCAGCAATGAGTAGGTTTTGTCAAAAAGCAGTGAAACCATCAAAAGTCTTCTCTTTATTTCAACAGAATTACTTTCTGAAGTTTCATTAGATCTACATCTGTGCTAAAAATAAACACTGCTAAATCTTCAAATAAAACAGAAAATCACAAATGATGAAGCATCAAGATCAAGTCTTTCTGTGTCATGGAAGTTTATCACAAGTCTTGGGCCAACCAGTGTTTACCTTTGAGTGAAAATCTAAAATCCAGTATCTGACAGAGCCCATAGTCTTTAGATCAGCTAGACATTTGTGCAGTTGCTCTTCACTCTGATTAAGTGAATGTTTCTCATGTTACCTTTCAAGTAAGGGAATTTATTCAACCCAATCAATTCCATTGTGAAATATACTTAAAGGACCTTAGATACGGTGAGTATAACAGAAGAAAAAGGAGCCAATAATTCAAAAACCAGCATGATTCAGTAAACACAGCATGAAACTAGAAGTCTAAAGACTCTAGCCTTTTGGCTCTCTGGCTGGCTTATTAACTGCCACACACCTTTAAAAGCCTTTACTATCACACTAAAAAGCCTTCTTGGTTGCAAGAGAGCATTATACCAGTGCTTCACTGCTTGACGGGCTCCACATTGACAACTGCCTAATTTAATGCCTCTGGTCTGACAGCCAAAACCTTTCAGAGTGTCCCTGGCTATCTGAGGGATTGCTTCTCAGCCTTTGATCAAAGCCTCCTCAAACACGCCCTGGGAACAAAGTGGGGAGCACCAGTAGGGGGGCTGGTGGCTGTGGGAAACTGAACTTTCCCAGGAGCTGGAGATAGCAAAGTTCATCCTTACAGGAGAGAAAAATGAACACTGAATTCCTCAGCATTAAGAGTGAAATGTGTGTTCTGTGGGCGGTATATTTGAGTGACTGTTTACCCCTCCGTGGCCAAGCTCCATATCTATCAAGTGGAAATAACAGTAATCTCATGTCTGAAAAAATGCCAATCTAGGAAGCGCTCTATGTGATATTTCTAACAGTTATTTACTTGCTCCATTTATGTATCTCTGATACTGCGACCAGCTTCACTGTGGCCTCACAAAAAGAAGTGTCAAGAATAATTTTTACAAGTAAACCCCCCGTAGCTGGATATAGCACTACTTGTCTCTGGTATGCTGCCTGCCAGCAATTACAGGTATCAGGGCAACAGACACAATTGCACTTGTGACTGAAAATGCCAGCACTAAGCACTGGATCTAGGTGCACAGGAAGCGTATTGTACAGACTACCAAATTTGGATCAATAGGCAGGAAATCCAGGTTCAATAACTAGCTTGCATATTGTCCTGCTGAACAACCCACTTCATCTCACATTCTTTGTTCACCTCTTTCCTAAATTTTTAGGGAATAAGCTCTTCGTCAGTGTTTCTCCATGTCCTGAATAATGAGTCCCCAGTAAAAATCACAGTACAATGGATGATTTGTTACCATCAAAAAGTTTTAACACAGGCAATGTTTGTTACCTTCTTCCAGAGCAAGAAGACAAAGAAGAGTAACACAACATAAACCAACAGTAGTGATGGGTTGATGGTTAGACCTGATGAACTTAGAGGTTTTTCCAACCTTAACGTTTCTATGATTCTAACAGAGAACTTTAATATGAAAGCAGACGCAAAATTAGATTCAACTTGACACCACAGAGTAATGGAAAATTTGTTTATCAGTTTTTCACTACCTCTATAGATTCACCAATTCTGGATACTTATAACATTCAGCTCCTGAATTTATATTGTTATTCTTCTAGGCTAAAAATCCTGCCTCTCTTGAAGTCAGTTGCAAAACTTCATTGATTTTAATGGAACATGCCCAAATGTCATGAAGATTTTTTTGACTCTCTTTGTGTGTTTTTCACTGTAACAATGGCTTCTCAAGGATTCCCTCAAGGATTCCAGAGCTCTAGATAGAAACATGGCAATTACAGTTTTGTTCAGCTGATTTTTCCCCCACTACATTAACTGTACGTGACAAAAAGAACTGAACATTCCTTCAGTCTGTCAGGAAACTGTAATTTAGTGGTAGTTGGTTCTAAAATCTTCCAACCTAGTCCCAGAGGAAGATATTCGCATGAGACAATACCAAAATGTATTCTAATTACTTTTTTTTTTTTACCAGTAGAGAAGTAAGTGCCTGTCCCTGTTGCCCTGTGCTGGAAAAATCTGATCCTTTTTCAGGTTTCTTCAGAATATTTTTTTCTTTCCTCCTACATTAATAAACCATGATAGACCATGCACCCCAGTCAAGGTATTCCCACCATTCAATTGGGAACATGCTGGCCTTCTTCAAAGCTCTCAGTTGTTCAACAGAGGACATGAAACTGGAGGTTTCAGCTTTCACTCTGCAGACTAGAAGCCTTTCTCCATTTGTCATTGCCTTCTGCATTCAGAGTTCTTAGGAGCAGCATCTTTTGGGAAATCTCAGGGCACACTAAGAAGTTTTCTGCTTCATTTCCCAGCAAAGCCATAATTAGGATTCTAAGATTGAAACCCCTCCCTTTTCTATTAATGTAACTGTCTCTTTAACCTAAAGGAGGGTAGATTTAGACTGGATATAAGGAAGAAATTTTTTATGATGAGGGTGGTGAAACACTGGAACAGGTTGCCCATAAAGGTAGTGGAGCCCCCATCCCTAGAAACATTCAAGGCCAGACTGGATGGGGCTCTGAGCAACCTGATCTGGTTGAAGGTATCCCTGCTTACTCCAGGGGTATTGGGTTAGATGACCTTTAAAGGTCCCTTTCAACCCAAAGCATTCTGTGATTGTACAGTAAACAGTCCATGAACAGCCTAGAAGCTTATGCACAGGGATCAATTATTTTTTTCTGTTTCTTGTCTCCAAGTAGTATAATTCTTCAGATTTGAGTCTCATATTAGCCATCAGACTTGGTCAAATAACCACACTGAATCTGATTTCCAAAAAATCCACTGCACTTCCAGTAGTCTTGAAAATAAATAAATCAAGTCATACAGCATCTGCTTCACTGAACAAGAGATATAGTACCATCCCCTGTAATGGAGCCCAAGTTATAACAGCCTTATTTTCTTATTCTGTTCTCAGAAGCTGCAGTTATGGAGCAAAGATAAATTTTATGTGCCATAAACTTAGCAGGTTTTGCAAGAAGTTTTTGTGCCCAGCCATTTCAACCTCAGTGAATCTCCATAAGGAATGATACTACTATGAGAAATGAAATCTCTTTCTCAGGCCTACCTAGTGTGATAGATAACCCTTTTGCAGATGTGTCTGATTCTCCAGTTATCTTTTTCCTTTCTTGCCATCCGTTTTAACTGGGAAATGTCTTCTGCTTCTTTTTTGTTTCTCTATGCTGTTCATGTTTTCACACAAATATGCTAGCAAATATCAATCACCATTTATTTAGATTTATCTCAGTAATCAGTTCCAATGATTTCTCTTATGCTACAAATTTTAGGTGTGCTGCCAAAAGCAATGCATCAAGTATCCACATATGAGACAGGGAAAGCTTCAAAACAGCCTAAAGGAGATTTCTGTAGTTTATTTATGTTTTTTGCTGTACCAAAAAAAGTTATGAGTACATACTCCTGACTAAACTTCAAATTCCATTCTGATGCTTTTCTCGTGTCTTTCACTGAATTATAGAAACAATGTCTTATTTATAAGTAGCAATGGTACATCCTCCTCTGTCTTATACAACTGTTCACTCCTCCTCAAAAGCATTTAGATTTATGCCCCACAGCGTTGCCACAAAGCCCGTTCTGGCCCTTCCATGATCACCTAGAGTGATCAGCAGAGCTTGAGTGGTCAAGTGTCTTCTCCATATCACAGACCCATACTCTGGGGAGCCTTTTGGGCAACAGAATAAAGCAGATGTCAATGTGGTGTGCTGGCAGGCTGGACCAGCACAGATGTGACAGTGAGGTTTTGGTACATAGAGAGCGGAGCCTGTGACACTGAATGCCAGAGAACCTCCAGGATGAGGCACATTGCCCTCACGCTGTGAACAAGGAAGAAGTGTTTCTTCCCATGGACCGTATCTCTCTCCCCCTCACAGCAGCTTCATACACATCATTGCCTCAGTTGCTTTGGATTTTCACCACTGTGCTTGGTGATTCAGGTCCTATGTATGCTAACATCAGGCTCAGTTTTAGAAATATTTATGCAGGTAAGCACTTCTGTTCTCATGTTTACAATGCTGGGGCCCTTCTCCTGAGAGAAAGTGTTGTTAGTAGTGGAGAAAGCAAAAACCTTTGTAAAAGGATAAATGCATTAGTATATAAGATATAAATAATGAGTATGATGTTTGATTTCCAGTTTCTAACCTGCTCCTCATTCACATTTATGCTCTTCACTATTTCTGGGAGTTGACAGGATTCTGTAGGAGGTGAAATTCCTCAGTGCTTTTCATTGTAGTTAGCACTAAACAAACATTGAGCTGTCTGCCTTTACCATTGCATGTCTTTGAAAGAAACAAAGAACCACCACTCTGAAAAATACTGGAACAGCATGAGTTAGGACACACTTTCAGGCTGAGTGTCTTTCGTGCAGCCCCAGGAATTCAAAACTTGCAGTTTTCTTATTTCATGATTAAAATGAAAATTTGAGTTGGTGTCAGTACTTAGTATCAACATCCAGATGGCTGACAAACACACACAAAAAAATCAGATCAGCATTTTAGACAGAATATAGTTCTTTTTTGTTCATTCCTGACACAAAGATATTGCTTCATAAATACCTTGTGGTAAAGTCAGGCTTTCTTATTTTCAGATACGGCTATAAAATATTAGTAACCATGATGGTGCAAGTCTGATTTTACAGAAGGTTGTTAGTACGGTTTCCTCCTCAGTGAATCTTCCACTCTTTAAGGGCACAAGGAGCTTCTAGGGAAAAGTACCAACTGAGCTTCTAAATTCTAACCCCCTTGTGTAAGAAAAATAAAATAAAGGCCTCCATGGTTTTAAAGTAGGGAATTGACTCGTACTCAAATGTTGCTGCTTGGGACTGGTGATGTCCTTCATTCCGCACAGGCGAATCACTTGAGCGGGTCTAAGGGAGTGCACCCGAGTGACCAGCCCTTGCCAGCAAGGAGCTATTCCTCCTCCTCTTACCCAGGAGTTCAGTCAATTTGAAGGGACGTGACCAAAAGCACTCACACGGGAACGTGTGAAAGGCGAGTCACAGAAGCAGTGCTCGCCTAAGTACAGCTTCTCCCAAGAGACGGAGTATCTTGTCTTTGCCAAAGTGTTTACAGCACACTGCACCACTCAGTATCTGAAGCATGGGTTCTGCCACATTTAGTTCAATTATAGCTCCTGCCTATTTGTGAAGTCAGGATTGTAAAATGGCCTCCCTTAGTGACAAGTAAGGGCAGAAACAGTAAGCATCTTTCAGATGTCAGGGGCTCATCCATAAAGTTTGGTGTGTCAGGCTTTGGGGTGATCCTTAAAGTTCAAATCTTTAGTCATGCTGTTTACTGTTGTTTTACTGCCAGTGCTAGTAATAGGAAACTAAAAATTACACTAGTTAGTGAGCATTGCTAAACAAAGAATGGCACTGATTAAATGCGTTGCTGGCACCTCGCCCGCTGCATCGTGGAAACAGCCAAAGTGTTGATTGTTATTTACTGTGTGAAGCCACACATGCTGGATGTGAGCCAGTTCATTTCTTTCTGCTTATTTGCCTCTGAAACTACCATAGCAAGCAGTGGGTGGGAAGAGGTTCAAAATCTTGTACATCTTTGCTGTGCCATTGGGAAGCATTATTGTAACTCTTTTACAGGTGGTTAAATAGGAGTAGAAACTTCTGTGTTTTACCTGATGAGACAAGGCTGGAAAGGAGTTTTTACATGTATTTCACCAATGGAAGTCAATGGAGACTGATGCTATCAAATCCACTGACTTCCACGATGTTCCTACAAATATAGACTGTTGCCACTGAGCCATAAAATAAGCCTACAGCTTCTGTGACAGAAATGATAGGGCTCAACCTGTGAGCCTTGAGCTGAAATAATTCTTCTGTACTTTAGATCAGGGAGGAAAGATTGAAAGGAAGGATGTCCCTTTAGACCCAAGAATTTGGGGATGCCTTCTGCATTCTAGGTCCTCCTTCAAAAACTGCTTATGCTTTACACCTGTAACCATAAATAGGCAAATTCATAGGAAGGCTTTAGAGTAGGGACAAAAAACTGTCTGAGATAACCATCCCTAACTGTTTCACAAAAAACACCTTCCTTTTGTATTACTGTGTATGTCTTTCATCCCATACAGCTTCTACAAAGAGCAGAGAAAATATTTCTTTAGTTCCATTAGTATCTCTCAAGGCTCACAAGTATATTCAAGCATACAAGAGTAGAGTATGTTATTTTGTGTTCTGATCTATAAGGCTTGATGCTGCAATAACTGAAAACAATAGCAAGCTGGTTTAGGAAGAAATTTTGGCCCTCTTGAATTCATCAAATAAGTGATCTGAGATATACCTCTGGTCAAAACATTTTGTCATTCACCACTGGTTACAGCATCTTTCTATATAATTGCACAGAAGTTATTTTTATAATGTAAACCAAGAACTGTTTCAATAAAGAAAAGGTGTTGTGAAAGCTTTTTTTTATAGCCCGCTCCTGAGAAAACTAAGATGAGAAATTAAATCAGAAAAAAAAAACACCAAGAAGTAATTCAGTTTCAATAGAGAGGAGGTTAAATTAATAGCTGTCCCTTTCCTGATAACACGGAAAGTAGAAGTGATAATTGAAATTAAAAACACCAGCAGTTTTCAATGTAATTGAATTGAACACAGGTTATTCATTAGTGAAAATGAATGAAAATCCATCAAGCTAGAAATAGGTCATTATAAACATACTCATTCATACATATAATGTATTTTGTTGTACATAGTGGGGATAATATCCAACAGATGAAAAGAATATTAATGCTGGCCTTAAAATTAAATTTTTCATAAGAGTAATTTCAAGCAATGTAATAAATAAAAATTTAAAAAACCCACACACCACCTTGTATTTTGAACTTTTAAAATTCCTGCTCTCTGAGTGCCTTCATGTGTCTTGCACATAGTAATGTACTAGGACTCTCAACTCTCCTACAAAGTAGGAAGGGCTTCACTAATGTACTAATCAATCTTCGTTTCACTCCAAGAAGCCTTTTTCGAACAAAAAATATATTAAATTCTTTCAGCTATAACTGTGTTTTAATTACACTTTGTCCTATACTTTGTATGTGTTCTACTTTAAATAGACATAGGATAATTATGGAGCATAAATTATGCTTAAAACAAAAATTTATGTTTTACTCCAATTCTGGTTTCTCTGGTATACCCAGATCCACATTAGCTTGAAAGTACAGCATTAATAATTCATTAATTACAATAAATACAGAATATAATTTTAAAATGTTAGGAAAGTTAGCAAAATATTTCAATTAGTGAATGTGAAAATTGATTCAAGTAAAAAATTTATTTTCCTGCGTTGTTTGAGGAATTATCTTCTGTCTCTGAGAAAATTAACTGGTGTTCTGTTATTGGGTAAGTGGCATGAAGAAGAAGGCAGTTTTATTTGTTGGCTAGAGTAGCTGGTAACCTGGTGACTAAACCTTTATAAAAGGATGTAAAACTGGAGGGGGCTCCCCTGTCTAGCAGAAGGAAAGAAATGGCACTTTGTCATTTATACTGAGTGTGTTTTATATGTTTAATCTAAGATGTTATGATGTGAATTTTCCCCAAAGTCTCACTTCTATGGTTTGATCTGCACAGATCAGCCCCAGAAAAAACACTTTTCCTTTGAGTCTGTGTGGTTGCCACTACTGATGACCAAGCATCCAACGCACATGTGTCTGAAGCTTTCTTTTACCCATCTCTTCCACTGCAGCTTGCCGCTGCTCATCTTCCCATTTCTGCACATTTCTTGGTAATTAACAGCAGCTCCTTCAACAGCTTTTCAGTAGAAAGGCAGGTGAGATCTGGACCTGTTCCATTATATCACAGGCCTCCCCAGATCCCAAAATGATATATGTAAAGATAGAATAAAACCAATTCTCATGCTTTGTGAGGAGTCTGAGACACTGTCCTGCCAATCATCCTCCCAGTCCTTTGACAAACTGGCTTTTATAGCAGGCACACAGAAAAGCTCAAAGGAAACACAGAGGTGGAGGAATAATATTAATTGCCTGATCAAAAGAGCCAAAATAGGTATCTCTTCTGTAGTCATTGCAGTTATCTCATACATGCACTGATTTCCTAAAACTTCCTCAGAGCTCCTGTTTGATGTGTTGACCTATTGAATGATAAATCTATACAAAGAAAATTAAATGTTTCTGTCATTCATCTAGTTTCAAAAAGAGGTGTTAAAAAGTATGAGCCCAAATACTGACAACACAGCAGATGCCAGTTCAAAGAACCTGTTCAGAGAAATGACTGTTGATAATAAGATTACAAAGACATGGCGCTTTTTTCTATGGAGAAAAAAACCCTGGAAATTTTACTAACACCTAATGGGCAGTACTCTGCTTATAGTTCAATCTCTGTGAATTCATTGCCCTCTTGGGGGGATCGAACTATGATAGAAAAATAGCTGCTCTCCTCTCTCCACATCTCCTTCTATTACTGCTTCTTCTGGAAGTATTTAGAGCAAAGGAAAAGAAAAAAGAAAAGGAGCATAAATATGTTTGTCTGAGATTTTTTAAAATCTGTTTTAATGAGAAAAGAAAAAGAACTTTTGAATTATCTAACTATTCCCAGGTTAGTTTTCTCAGTCTTAATTTCTAGTGCTTTGTTCAGCCACTTTTTAAATATTTCAGGATAGAGGGTTTCTCTGAATTAGATTTTTGAGGCTGCTTCAGAGGCTAGTACATCACATCTCTTTTAACCATATCTTTTGAGATATTTTTCAGACTGCATTTGCTTTTCCTTTAATGACATCAAAACCTTCTTTCCCCCAGAAACCTGATTTTGCTTGCACCATCTACTTTGAACACCCGCTAAAATAATTTAACATTCATTAGCTGCTGCAGGTTTTTCCCCCTGCTCTTGTTGTCTCTCCTACATTGGCCAGTAATGTGATTTGAACTCCAGCAATGTCACCCAGCCCCTTTTCATGAAGATCACTTCTGATGTGTGTTTTGCTTTTTTACAGAAAATATCAGTAACAAAAGTAAACCTTGTATTCTAAGAGTACATTTAGGACATAATGACACTAACAATCACTTCAAAATTGGCAATTAATTTTTTTTCTGATCAATATGTCAAGGACAATATAAATTTATGTTTAACACAGAAATGAATTACAAAATTACAAATTTGTTTGTTTAAATTACAGTAAATTATAAACCTATTTATTCTCAGCTTGCAGCTCTAAGGTTGGTTAAAACGAGTTTAGCCCTATTGATATTTTGTAAATATATCTTTAATGCTAAAGGTATTCCCAAGTGAAAGCAATTTAATACTGATCAATTAATGCACTATATATTAAATTATACAAATTTATCAAATAAAATAAATAATTACATTTCTTAGGGAAAAACATTAGGCCAGATTCAACAGCCTGAGAGTGAAGAAGCTGTTGCCATGGCCCCAGATTCAACCAGCAGCAAGGCTGAAGATGTATTCACAGTAGGCACATGCACGTAGACCACATGTATGCATCACATATATACCTATATACATGGTCGGCCACACAAATCCCAGACAGATGCACACAGCAGTCACATGAACACAGGCAGCACCGACGGCTTCATCCCGATCCCCTCTGTGGCCGAGGAGGATGGATGTCTGCTGGTGAAAATACGTGTATATATATATATATATATAAATACACACACACACACACACACACACATATATGTACAGTGTGGATCCCTCCAGCAGCTGAGCTCAGACGCTGGGCTCAGATGTCCAGTAGCTGCTGCTGGATCCCAGTTTCTTCAGCTGCTGACACCTGGTTGTGAGTGCCTCCGAGGCTGCAGCCCCACTCCAGCTGCTGGCACAGAACATCTCACGCACACACACAGCTGGCCAGGACTCTCCTGATGCCCAGTAGCCAAACCCCACATTGTGTTACTCTTGCAGACCCACTCATGTCGTGGCTTCCAGGTCGTGTCACCTGCCCACCAGCTCATCTGACTTGATCTTCACTAGCGCTCACACACTTGCTCGCACACCTATGCTTGCTCCGGTTGCTGCACCAGGGACACATGGCCTTGTGCATGGCCAGGCAAGCGAACTGACCAGCCAAGCTAACTGACCAGCCAGCCATACATATGTGACCAGGACTTTCTATCCCCTTGCCCCTCTATTTTCCCATGCTTTTTCCTCCCCAGATCAGCTAGATCCCTTCCTTTCCCCCAGTTTGTTTCCCTGCTAAACATCCCATAGTAACTCCTGTTCAATCCCAAAATGGTCTTCCCCTGCACCCCATAATGTGTCCCCTACCCTGAGGTGGCAATCCCCTCCAGTCCACGCGTTGACTCATCTTGATGCCCAGACACTGGGGCTGAGACTCTACTGGGACAGTCCTGGGATGGGCCAGGACAGTGTGTCCCTTCCTCTTCGTCCTTAATTTTGCCTGTGCGCCTATGCTCCTCCGTGCTTGTGGATCTGGGCCTTTGATGGGCTGATGCCTCCTGGGATGTCCTGGGAGCAACTGGGGCAGGACATTAGCTGGGCTCCCCCACTTGCCGTTGTCGCTGTGCTCCTCTGTGGGCGTGCAGACAAGATTTTACCACATCACCTAACAAATTTCAGCATATAGCCAGGAGCAGCATGCTTGTAATATATAAACAGTTTTACTGAGTGTAAATAATATATAAACAAGTTTAGTCTAGAAGTGTACTAGCTTGTGGTTTTGTTTTCTACTCTGCTTGAAGTACGTTCAGTGGTCTGCAGATACGATTAAATTGGTTTATACTGTGTCAGCTGGATATCAGCTAAATTTCAAAGCTGTAAGACATAGAAAAACTGTAAAAAGCCAATTCCTGCTTTGGCCCTAGAGGAATAAGGTTCAGCAGCCATTAAATATTTTTCTCTCTGTGTCTGCAGGCTATGAGATTTTTAGACAAAATCAGTGTAGAAATTTCTCCTAACTAACATTTTGCATGTGCAGGTCCTCATCATGACATTATCCACTACTATTAATTATTTGCAATTAAGTAAAACACCTAGTCAAAATATAACTTATTTTCATGAATAGCATACATGCTTACTTATATATAATCTTTGAATAGTTTTCTTTAATATCCAAATAAGTATTTTTTCACTATTGCTTCTGCTTGCCAAATGAAGATCACCCCTTTCTCATGGCCCACAAGCGCTGCAGTTGCTGAGAGCACTGGGTTTTCCTGTTTGCCATGAGAATTTACCATACCGATGTAACGTGATGCTATCGCTTACACTCCCTCATATTTGCAATCCTGAATTGCACCTGCTTTTTTCCAGGAAAGGGTTCCTTCTCTGCATTCTTTCTCTAGCATATGCTACAGAAACAGCACTAGGCAAGATTTGACATAAATGTAGAAGAATAGTTATCTGTGAAGGAGCTTCTGAAAGGGAAGAAAATATTAGGTTATGGAAAAGTTTTTGATATGTGGGGATTCAGAGGGGGGTTGTTAGACCTTTTATTCCAAGAACTAGGAGACGGAGACTATGTGAAATAAAGCTAAAGCTTGGTCCCCTATTGCAAGGGGGATAAAGAGAAAAGAGACAGGCAAGAGTAAGGCAGCAGTCAGAGGGACTGAGAAGAGGTGCTGGGGAGAGCTCTCCCCGCTGAGTGGGGGGAAATGATCTTGGAAATGACCGGGAACAAGACCCATCCTTTGGCAGAACTGAGCAGCTCCGGAGAAGAAAAAGAGCTCAGGATACCCTGTGTTGGAATCAAACTGGGATATTATGTTAAACAGCAGGCACTCAAAGGAGGCACATGAAACAAGCTGTTGTGGTTTTGCAGCTGCAGGAAGGAAAATTAAACTCAGAAACCTTGATATTGAAATTACCATTGCCATGCCATTGTTGCTCTTGGCCTTTCTATCACATCCAGGTTTTGTTTTTATTTTGTAACTTTAACTTCATGCGGTATGACTTTACCACCCCTGCTTAGCCAGTTATCCCATCTAAACATGAGATATGTGCATTTTTAATGACAGAGCAGCTAAATCATAACAGCACTTAGAATCATATTTGTCATTTCAAACAATATGTTTAACATGACAATGCTTGTTTGAGAGACCTTCTTCTGTTTGCCTCTGATCCTCTCACCCTCACCCTTCTGCTTTTGTAACTACTTGCCCTCCTGGCTGTAATCAGCATATGGCTACAGAGCCGTTACCTGAACAGCAGCAGTGGGAAGTGAAACGCTGTTATCTGAAGTGAACTGGCAAAAGATATTGAGGGTCAGAGATCTACATTTAGGTTTTAAAAGTGGAATTTGGTAAGATTGATAAGTCTAGTTGGTTTTGGCTCTGGTGTCGCATCTTTATGACAAATATCTGCTTGGCTCAGCTCTGCGGTACAAGGCCTGATCATGGCTGTTCTGGCAAAAGTCTTCAGGGTGGGTGTCATGCAGATAGCAATGTGTCAGCTTCTGCATCAGGGTACAAAGGGGCGTTTTCAGACCGAGATTTATCTTGTGTTTCTCCTTCTTCCAAGGTACAGTGAGATGATATTAAACATGTTTCACGGAAGTCTTTACCTTTTCCATCCTTGGAGGGACTGTTAGTACCTTAGTTTCTTCTGTGTGTTACTTTTGACGTGTTTTATTCTGGAGGAGGATGAAGATAGGAGTAATTTGTGAACTGAGTACCGCTGGGCTTGTTCCAGATAATTTATATAGTGCTTAAATACTTTAGTGAATGTATTTTCAGATCACCTGAGTTTCGTCGAGGTTAAATTTTCTATAAGCCTAGAAAAACCACTATATTTCAAGTATAGAATTTGCTGATATAATTCACATATGGCCACACTAAAAAAATGCTTCTATCTGATAAAACATTGACTAATGGTTTGCTGAGAGTTTTGCTGTATACTTTTGCTACATAGACAATGATGTCTGGCCGTGGGAGGCCAATATAGGCTAAATACACACCAAAGTGCACTGATTAAACAACAAATGCATGGGGTTTTTTTCTGAATAAAACTAGATGTTTAGTCCAAAAACACTAATTGTATTTCTTAGCGGGAGAAATTAATTTGGTATTGCAATCCATGCGAATTGCATAATTGTCATTTGGCTCAATGTTCTCCAAATATGAAAGTCATAAGAAGGCCTATGTTTTAATCACATACATTAGAATGAACATTAGATACAGCAAATTTAAATCAACCTTATGTATGCAGCTTTGGAAGTAAGGAGTGTGTAAAATTAGAAGTTAATTTCATAAACCTTAAAAGCATCAAAGGCTGAAAAAACACAAGCTTCAGAACCTATTGTCTCAAGTCTCTAATCCACACCCTTCTGTCCTGGTCAGTATGTTCCTGTTCATCATGGAAAATTATCAAGGTCCATTTGTCAAACAAAGCCTCTCATCTCATCCCTTAGAAAAGCTCTGCTGCATATGCAGACAACTTTCCAAGGCTGCTCAACAGCACAAACTTTCACTGAAATTAAGGGCTGTCTCAAGCACCACCACACTTCAGGGTACCAAGAAGAGCGAAAAAGTTTTTTCTGGTGTCTAATGTGAGCTCACAAACCTCAGACTGTGGCCACTGAACTTCATTAAGTTGCCTGCCCCTACTAAGACTGGGGGTCCTTTATCTCTGTTACTGCCCTGCAGGTGGGCTGCTATTAGCTCACCCCTTAACAGCGGCCTAGACCACACAAGCCCAGCTCTCTCAGTCTCTCCTCGTTGGCCAGGTGCTTTCATCCGTAGTAGCCTTCATGGTCTTCTGCTGAACCCTCTTCAGTTCCTCTATGTCCCTGGGAGGGCCCCAAGGCTGTCCCCAGTAGAGAGAAAGAATAAATCCCTCAGCCTGCTGGCCTTGGCCCGCTGGGTGGTTTATCTCATTTGCAGTAAGAGTTCTTTTTTGGCTCCTACTCGGCTTGACATCTACTGTAACCCCACGTCCTTCTCGGCAGTGCTTCCATTCAGCCAGTTGCTTCACAGCTGGTACTGGGGCAAGGGACAATTTCTTTCCAGACACAGAACATCGCAGTTCTTGCTGAGCTTTGTGAGGTGTCTGTTGGCCCAGATTTTGCTATTAATTTAGCCTAGATTATGTTATTAAATCAAGGCCATTTGTAAAATTGTCATGCTGTTTTGATCAAAGCCCTATTATATTCAAATGAAAAATTAGGAACTGGAGTGGGCTTTGAAAAGCCACTGTGGGTTTAAGTTATGGGATTTTTGGTAGAAGTAGCTTTAAAGTATATGCATGCTATTTCAAAATTATGTATGTGTTCTTCCATTAAGTTTTATGTTTATGGAAAATTTAAATTTTCAGTCAGAATAGAAGTACATGCAAAACCAGAAAATATTATCAGTTAGAGATTATTAAGTCAATGGACATGAACATATATCTAAAATGAAGCAGCACAAAAACTGACAGCAGATAAAGCATGGGATGGAGGACCTGTCATGCAAAAGCCTATCATTAAAATGCATTTAAAATTGCCAAAGCTCCTAATACAGCTTTATCCATCATACAAACTTGTTTGTTATGCAGACAAAAGTCTGAGCTTTGAGGTTTTTTCTCCTCCATTCTCCTTCCTACATTTCTCTGTTTCTCCTTTTTTGTATCTTTTTGGGTTTGCCTCCTGTCTAAAAAAGCTGTTGATTAGGTAGTAGAGAAGAATCCACCTATTGCTGTACTCTTAGAAATACTGAAGAAAAGACAGCTTAGCATGAAGCTTGTAAATAATTTACATATTTTGGAGTGATTCATAAGACCATGTGCTGGAGGTGTAATTTCCCAGCAGTAAAATTCAAGCAAAAGAGATCACCAAAAGGCAGAAACATATTTATCATTCTCTGCTTCTTCTTCCTGTCAGTTTATATTATTTTCTCTTTAAAGGAGGGAGCACTGGACTCAGGAAAAACAGTTCAAGATGAACTTTTCCCCCTTTTTATTCTCCAGAAGGAAAATATAATACATCATTAATGCAATTTTAAAAGACTGTCAAACAGAAATGTTCTGTAACAAAATAAATTATATACAGCTGGAAGAAAAAAGAATATAGGAAATGGTTTAAAAAAGCCTCACATTTTTCTTTCAAACTATTTAATTATTTTCTTCTCTTTTATAAGAATTTAATGAAAGGTTAGAAAGATTTTTTTAAATTATTGTTGCTACAATGGAAGAAGTCAGCAATAACTTGGCATAAAGCCATGGGGCATACTTAACAATTACAATATTAAACCTTTTTCACTGAACTAGAGAAATCTCCTGATAAACACAATAAAGCCAGATTTATGAGTCGAGAAAAGATTTCTTCAGTCTTGCAGGTAAATTATGTTGGCTATATATATGTTTAGATTAAAATTACTTAAAAACAGAAGTGTTCACTGTCTTGTAGAGTCTCAGACAAAAGATCCAAGTTAAAGAAAGAAAAGTTTGAACTGATATATCTGATAAGAGTAATTGGCCAGCATCACAGATTTTTAATGAATGACCTTAAGATACCATTACTACAGACCTCCAAGGATGGAAAAGCTAAGACGTTACTGGCAATGCTGTGGTAAATAGCAGAGGAAAATATAGAGGGTCAACCTAGATCAACTCAAGAGGTCATCCTTGGCTCTACTAATATGTAATTCTGTGAAAGTAGATTGCCTTTTCAAGCAATGTTTCTTTCAAACAGTATGGTTAAACTGGAGTTCATTAAGTGACAGAAAAAAGTTCTACCTTTAAATGAGATATGATACATGACTCTAAAAACAGGCTGCTAACTTATTTTGAACTAACAAAGACTAAATCAGCCAAATTTTTCCAGAGTACCTTTAATTGTCCTCTAACATCACAATATTTAAATGCAGACAGGAAATGGGAGTCATCTTCTTCACAGCTTCAGACTAAGGACTGACACAGTTGGAGTTGCTGGCATGTCCCGTAAAAAAGAGGAGAATACTCTTTCCAAAATGAGCATATTCTGAATGTCTTTCTCATCCAAGAAAAAGGTAGAAAAATCACTTTACATGTTAATAAGCCATAGAGTTAGACAAACTTAAATGTACGTTTTATTTATTAAGGTTCTCAGAAAAATAAAAAACAATGCAAAATCTGAGTTGCACAAATCCAATATATGGGTTTTCTTTTTAGTCCACTTAAAATGTGCCTAGCTTTTTGTCTGGAAAGAAATTACATGCAGAACAGAAAGAAGCCATGGCTTCTTTTTCTAAATTCTAAAATACTGTGTTGTCCTATCACACTCCCACCCATCTCAGCGAGAAGGTAGATCTTCCTTGGGCAGATATACCAATGTGTGCTTGGAAAAGGAAGTTATGAAATACCTTTTTTACATTTTGTACATTGAATAATTATAATGTTATATCAAAGAGTCTCTGAACACTTCACTGATGTTTTCTTTACTGTGCTTCAAATACAAGCAAAAATACTGCTCTTTTGCATGCATTTATACAGCTCCAGAAGGCTTCACATAAAAAGACAAGCAGCATAGTAAAGCTGCAAGGGACCAGAGAGACACTAGACCATCTGACTATAGCCTTCTGGGTAAGCTGGTAAAGCGGAGAGATGTTTTGAAATGGCCTCACACCCAAATACATGACAGGCAGGGAGATGCTGCCTCATTTAATGGATTGCTCCTTACCTGACGAAGGGTAGAGACGCTAGATGCATTTCGCTTTTCCTCCCATTCCCCAAGGCATTTGGTTCGAAAGGCAGTATGGCCCAGCAGTCAGTATATATCTGGTCTGACAGAGACCTATGCTCTAATTCTGCCTCCACTGGTGACAGCCTCTGTGACCAGGAACAATAGTTTCGTACTTCTGTTTCTGTAACTGCCATTTGTCTGTCTGTTCTGATAAAACAGAATTGTTTCTTATGACGTGTTTGCACATGCTTAGTTATGGTGAAGAGCTGATTTTGGCTGAGGATAAGTGACATAAATCAAAATAATCCTAGATCTACAGATCTGACATGCTTTTTTCAGGCAGTGCATTCATCTTTCAGCAAGATTTCACTATTTATTTCTTAGCAGAAACTGTCAGAACTATAAATATCTCAGTGTTCCTGATTTGACCTAATAGAAATATCATTTGCACTCACGGGAAAAGCTGTTATTACACTGGTAAAAGACATTACACTGTTCTTTATCTTCATTTAAAGCTATTTCCTTTCCACAGTTTAGGACTAGGAGCACATACGTTTGAGCCATCAGTCCAAATAGGATAGCAATAGACAAAAATAAATGTATGAACCTTACACTTAATTTGTCCTTTCTTACTTACTTTTGTTTCTAGAAATACTTTCCTTTTAAAGAGCTTGTCATGCTTTTTTCATCCTCTATGTTAAAGAAGGAATTAACGAAAAAAGGAATTAAGTGCATTGCCCAAAGTCATCTGCTCCGTCTGGCAAATTCAGGACCAAAAGTTGGCTGTCTGGTCTTTGATGTTTATGTGCAACCTAGTAAACAATACAGTATTCCTTCTGCTTTTCCTGCCTCTTTACATGAGGCATTTTTGTAAAGCCACTGCTCTAATCCTCTTTTTTCTTCTCCTTCAATACCTTTCATTGTCTTTGTAATCACTCTGCTCTGACACTTCCTGCTTATTCTTTCTTGCGTATTTCAGTTTATGATAAAGACGTGAAGAGGCAGAAGGATCTGCAAGGCTTGAAAAAGATCTTCTGTGGCTTTTGAATTCATTCAGTATAACTCTTCGGGTAGTGTTGGGGTTGATGTAGCTTGAGAGTTAGCATGACTAGGCCGCTTAAGCAAAACAGCATAACTGAACAGGCCGCTGGAAAGGACAGCTAAGAATAACAATTGAGAAGGTTCTGATAGTGCACATGATGTGGGTTAGCAAAAACAAGATGTGTTCAAGGATGTGGAGGCAGTCTGTTGCTATTAGCGTTAGTGCATAGTTACCAATCATAAGGGAATATGGGGCGCGTGAACAGCGCGTGATTTATGTCTGTAGCCTATCCGAATAAGCGTGATCGCGTGTGCAGATATGAAAAATGTATATAACCACGCAAGCGGAGCAATAAATTGAACTGACTGTGCATTGCATCAATGTGTGAGTCGTTCCTGTCCCTGCATGGATGCTGAAACTCGTCGGGGTAGAATATGACTGCGTGGTCTATCAGTAATACCTAAGTGCAAACGCAGTTTACATTCCTGTTTGCCTTCCACACCAGGCAAACGCTGCTTGCAGGGGTGGAAGCCACCACCCGTGGCCCACAGCGAGACCGAGAGCTCCACGCACTGCCGCAGAGCAGCGGCTGCACACCTCTGTCACTCAGCTCGCAGGACTGAAGTTGAGATATATGGCACTGAAGAAATTTTTTCCCATGGGAACTCCTTAGGAAGATACTTCTAAGTGATAAATATTTAATGCATTGATATTTGGTGTAAAGTGCAAAATCAATGTGTTAAACACTAAGAGTCCTATGCATGTTCTGTACGGTCATTTGACTGGCCAGATGGGATGGTATTCATTTGTCGTCTTTCACTTTTTTTCAGGAATGCCCTAGTGGCGTTGTCAATGAAGAAACCTTCAAAGAGATTTACTCTCAGTTCTTTCCACAGGGAGGTGAGTACTTGGCTGATGTAAAGTACTACAGTGAACAGAGTTATGTTTGTTAGTTGCTAAGTCTGATGAAGGAGCCTGTTGTTCAAATTAACAAGATTGTTGTCTCAAGCTGTGTCTGAACTCATGGGATACTTCCTTGATGGCTGTGCACATTTAAAAATATATATTTCTGAATGAAATGCAATGATATCTACATGAAGTCAGTCTTCTATTAAAAAGTTACTACCTTTGAAAACCAGGTTTCTCTGAGTAGGTTGTTTCTTTTTAAACATTCTACACAGCACTCCCCATTCTCCTTTATTCCACAAAACCTTTCACAGTAGGAATGAAAACTGTAGGAGGCACTACAGGTACCCTCTAATATCGATGGCGGAACGCCTTTGACTTCTATGGGGTTTCTCTACTTAAATGAGGGATTTTTTGGCTAATCTTAATTTCAATTAATTTATTTGCAGAGGTTTCATTAATTTATTTATCTTCATTATCTGTTAGTGCAATGAAGGTAACACAAAAATGCGTAATAGTTTTTTGCCTTGAGCCTAGGATTTTCTTTTAATTTGACTTGTTTTCGTCTCTCTTCTTTCTCCTGCTTTTACCATTCAGTCCTCCCTCTTCATATTCTCCTACAGCTCTTCAATCCTGCCTTTTCATCTTCTCCCACGGCTCTTGAGATTTGTGTGTTTCCCTGGGACTGTTCATAGCTCTTTCTTCTCATTTGTATTTAAAAAAAACCCCACACTTAATTGGTAGGAACAAAATGTCTTCCAATTAGTTTTATCTTGAATAAAGACCTAGAAGGTAAAGAGCAGCACTCAGTATAGATTAACACCACTGAAATCCTTGACAAGTAGGCACACTCAATAGGGAAGAACGAAAGGCTAGAAGAGTTCACCTGCCTACTGATTTATTCTATATCTAAGCTTTTAAACCAGGCTAACAATTACAGGTTCAGATATTATGTTTTTGAGTTACCCTGTACAGTGAAAATAATTCTCTGCATATGATTTACTACACCTTTACTACACTTAAAATAATAATAAAAACATTTATGGTATTTCCTATTGTTACACTCAAAATTGTTTATGGGCAAAGCGAAAGAACACCTTTTGCTAAAAGTAAAGCTAAAATGTATCTTGAGAATAAATGTAATCTTAAAAACCTAATCATTATTAGTCCAGAAATAGTTGTTATAGAAAGGAAAGAACATTACTGTAGTTAAAATTGATATATACTCAATTCTTAGATTCTACCCCTTTTCCTGGTGTTAATGCTCCCCCTTCTGCTGCTCCTCTGGGCCTTTAGGGCAGTGGTATCATTTGGGGGAGGAGGTGGGGACTGCTGTGGACTGTCAGCATCTGGAGTCCTTCCCCAGGAGGAAGAGGATGGTCATGTTGGTGCTTTCTTTCACCTGGGATTGTTTCTACATGTTTGCTTACACATTTTTACACCTTTCTTTTTCTCTGTTGGTTTGCAGCTCCACATTACACCCAAATCTATTCTAGGTAATGACTTTTACATATGTTAGATACTATTTCTTTGTTCTCTTTCCTATGCCTAAAACCACTTTTGTCCAGCTCCACCCCTGCATTTCTTTAACTGGCCACGGGTGAGTTGTTCATAGCTGTGGGGTCTGCAGTGCCAGCCTGTGCTCCATCCCCTCTCATCCCACTCCTTCTCTCCTCTGCACTGCATCCCGCCTCTCTGCTGCTCAAGGCCGCTGCTGGAATACAAGGCAAAAAGTTCTTCACTGCATTATTATGTTACAGTCATAAATACCTATTGCTATATAGAAAAACTGCCTGTTTCTGCTATCTGTATGAAGCTATAGTTGCACCGCAAAAGTAAAACCTATCAATCAGTCTTAGAAACTTAACCAGTCCGAGAGACTGCTGTCACAGCTAAACCATGGGAAACAAAGCTGCAAGCTGGCAAGCCTCCATCCCGGGGCAAGGTCCCCCTAAAACTTGTGGCTTCTTAGTAGCAATGGCAATATTGTATTACGGAGGCATGTGGTTACACTACTCCCTGTAATTTCAACAATGCCATTACTCCATCTGCAACCAGGGAGATACAATTTTCTGGAAAAAAAAAAACAAACACTTTTTCTCCTTGCTTCTTTTAACTTTAGTAAATAGGTAAAAAGTCAGATTTTTAGCAGGGTAGAAAAGTATCGAATCCAGATAATTCATTTATCAGTAACAGATGTTGTTGTGTACTAGTAACAGCATTTTTAGCTATCTCAGTAAAGCCATTCCAGAGATCTTGGCGAAGAGCACCAAGAAGTGACCATCAGAAGCTATCAGCCTCCTCTCCCCATCCTCCATGGCCCCCACACAAAAGTGTGCAACCTTGGCAGTACAAAAAGACAGCACAAATAAATGTGAAAGCCTTATGTAGTTTTCCTCAAAAATTCAGGAAAAATATTCAGTAGAAATAACAGAAGAGCTGAATATCCTTGGAAGAGTAACAGCTCACATCAGTAATCCTTTAATTTCTGTGCCCCCCCTGAGACGTGAATTGTTTTGTGTAGGTTTTGTGCTATTTTGTAGGTGCCTGTGTTGATTTTTGCCATTTTCTGAGAGGTATGGGAGCCAAAGTCTGTTCTTTGTTCGTCACACTAGCCAAGGTATCTTCCAAGCCCAATTAGTTGTCTGTATTTGCATATCCCTGCATGCTAACAACAGGATGAGATGATCATATTCCAGTATCTAGTTAAGCAGACAGGCTGGATACTTAAATCTTTGAACGTATTACCAAAATATTGTGTGCAGCTGAGGCCTTTAAATTTAAGTTGCACTTAAAACACTGTTTTATGTATGTCTGGTCTGAATATTAAAGGATAAAAAAAAAAAGTTTGAGTTGTCCCCAAATTAAAACGTGTGTCGTACATGTAGATCTGTAGCCCAGTTGTCTACATAATGCAAAACCAGATACAACGTCATGGATCATTATAACAATTTGTATCTGAGCAAACAGAATGATGTGTAGATTTTAAGCTTCAGGGTGACCAAGCAATCACCAGAAAGTCATTTTCTGATGTCATCCAGCAAGTCACTTCATCAAGCGACCTTCAAGACTATCCAGGACAAGGTACAGAGGTAGCAGAAAAAGGGGGCCACGAGAGTGTACAGGACATGACACTGGATTGCAGTAAAAGCAATGTGTTTTGGAAGGCAGAAGTAGCTTTGTGAAAAGCTTTCCATGCCAGAAGGGCACTACAGTAACTTCCTTTTAGAAAACAACTGCCATGCAGGTGAATGAATAGGCCGTCTCTGTTCATTCAATGGATCACCTGAAATACAACTTTGGGATTTGTTTTTCAGCCAAGCAGACTGTACATAAGAATCCACACACTGAATAATTATTACACTCCTCCTCAGTTACGAACAGAACAGATTATGTCCATGGTTTGATAAGGCATACTCTCAGATGTATAATGACTACCATTTTTTGTCTCTGATGTTTAAAATGCTCTAATGGTGTATTTCAAAGGAACTCTGATTTAATATCTGTTCCTGCCTCAACCTGTCAAAATATCAATTTAGCCTGCTAGTTATGATATCAGATCCCTGAAAAGAAAACATATTTTATTTAAAAAGTTAAGCTTTTGTCTAACATGACTAATGTTCAAGATTTAGGGGGGTGGGGGCAGGGGAGGAATCACATTAAGTAATTCTAATTAAAAGACTAGTATACCTCATCCTGCCATGTTTTTGAAGGCAAAATTTCAGACCAGAATTGCCTGAACAAACAACCCTGAGAATGACCTCTGAATTTTTTTTTTCAGGAGTTACTAGAAATAAAAAAATTTTCAACTAGAGGTGTTTTTTTTCATATATCATCATACAAAAAGAGTAGTACATTGTATCATGAATAGGCAACAGACAGTAAAAAACCTTTCTGTTAACCTTTGTTTTTTCTGTAAATCTGCAGAAAATAAATAGGAATATCTCACATTTTTAAGAAATGAATGCCAAGAGAATGGAAAGCTATTTAAAATTCAGTTCACAGTAATTATACCTCTATAGTATGTTTTTTCCCTGAAGATGATTTGTGTAGTATATTCTGCTGCACAACAGAAGTCTCAGTGGATTATAGAAAATATGACTATGAAAATCCTAAATATAAACTGAAGTCAACAAATTTACAAATTTCAGTTTAAGTGGGAATTCATCTGCTAGGCCATGCTTAAGTAATTGCACTGATGACTGGATACGTGGATGAATGAGTGAATGTCTCAGTAGTGGGATTTTTTTATAATTCGCTGAAAACGCATTGACAGATACAGGGTTTAAAGGTTGCAGAGTTTTTTCATGTTACAATTATTTCACATCATATGAAATTAACATATTGAAGCAAGACCAGAGACTTGACTTAGTAATAGCAGGTTTGAATTTGGGAAGTAAAAAGTCTTGAGTTTTGGTATATTTGGTTCCTTGGGGTTAAAGTGGCATTTCAGGTGAGTGACCCAAGACTATCACTCAGTTTAATTCAAAACAATATTTGGGGCTGTGACAAATAGCAGTTTTCAGGATTAATATGAAAGCTAAGATTGTTTAGTGCCAAGAAATCAGAAAAAGACATCTCAGCACCGATGAGGTTTTTCCATAGTAGGGAGGGTTTTGTCCTGCAAGGGGCACACAGATGTCATAACACTTCTCCCTTTACTGAAAGTTTGTGAGGTTAATGTTAATTAACCTAAAATTCATGTAAATACATGAAGTAGAAAGAGCAAAGCAGTGAGTATTAAAAGTAAACAGTACCTCAGCCTATATTAATCTGCGTGGTTTTAAGAGAGGGAATAAACACTGGGGAAAGCTGACTTCCCACAACCCCAGCAGCTTGTAGATGACAGCAGTAGGGCAGTCCCTGGAGAATTTCTCTCTTCGCAGTATATTTATTACTCGTGGAGCAGTTGTGCCTCTCGGAAGGCATTCAGTGGAAATTGAAAGATGGATCTTTACAAAAACTTAGAGGTTTGACAGATTTATGTTTGTGCTGTCTTGTGTTTCTAAAACGAGTCGATATGCACTGGTCAGTAGGTTTGAAAAGCATACAAATGATTAGTGAAAGGAACACTTTGTTGAAGGTCACAGCCAGTTTTTCTTTTTAAGCACCTAACCCTCATATAATGTTCATGGAAATTAAGCAGCAAACCATCTTCAAGAATCTGCTTCTCTGGACAGGATTTCTTCTCACCCGTGGGTGAACATACGACCTGAGCGCAGCAGCAGCTTTCTGACAAGCTCAGCTTCAACCTGCGTAACAGGCCTGTCTTCAGAGTGAAAACAATATGCCAGATGCACAGATGGTAGCGTCCGCTTCCCTCATTTAAAGTGAACAAATGAACACATTTTTCTTTTTTAGCATATGAGATAGATCCCCTATCACAGTCATTTAACTGAAAAAGTAGCGTTCCCATTAACATGGGTTGTTTTGGAGTACAATGACATGACTTCTTTGCTATTCATTCAGCTATCAGTGATTAGCAGAAATGGGAATGAAAATTCTAGACCACTGGTTTAGATTTTCTGTTCCTAACAGTGTAGCTACCCACATACTAGCACTTACAATTTTTCACTCCTCCCATGACAAAAAAAGAAGTTTAAACTGAACTGAAAATTTAGTCTTGCTATCAAATTTTGGTATCAAAATATATCTTGGTATCATTTTTTTTCATGGAATTAAATGAAATAAAAGGTGCTTATTATGAATTATTTTTACTGTTTTAAATTGTAGATTCCACAACTTATGCACATTTTCTGTTTAATGCATTTGACACTGATCACAATGGATCCGTAAGTTTTGAGGTAAGTGATGCCGTTACTTCTTTCTCTGCAATTGAATATTTTGCCATTCATGTAATTAAGTCCAGTTTGATGGCTTTTATTATATGGCTCACATTATGAAAAATTTAGCTTATGTGACTCAAGTTTCAAGTTTTTGCAGTGTTTTAACAAAAGTCATTACTGTTATTTTACAATTCTATATCCCAGAATGGTAACTCAGACTGTGCTATGTAATATTTTTATAAATCTGTTCATTTAAAACATAAGGCAATTTATACACAAGTTATATGAAATAATCCTTGTCTTTCTCCCTGCCTCTGCAAGGTGAGAAGGACTCTGAACTACAACTAAAGTCATGGGGATGACTCATCCAAAATAGAGCTGCTCACACATTGTATTAGTTTTCAGGAGAAGGTTCTACAAGAAAAGGCTTTAAAGCAAACGTATTTAAAAGCACAAGAATTTCAGATTTATTTTTCCTCAATTTAACTGCCCGATCTCTTTTCAAAATTCTGCCTTTCACTGCTAAGGCTGATGTCATCACCTGCAAAGGCTGACGTCATCAACGCAATAACACAGTAAAAAGGGAAATTCACTGCAATAGTATAGTTGGAAACAGGGTGTACAAGATATTGCAGAGGAGCCATTATTTTAAAATATAGAATTAAAAAAAAGTCTCAGTTCATTTGCAAAAGGATATGTTTGCTTTGTCATGTTTTGCTGTGGGTTTTTTTGTTTACAATGGACAACTTGAGACTGGATTGTGATAATTTGTTCAAATTTGTTTAAATGTCCTATACATGTTTTTATGATTTACTTGAGTGAATGATGTTGTGAGGTTTGACAGAAATTTTTCTGCAAGTATTGTCATGTCTTTATTATTAATGTAATATAGAGGTAGAAGCCTTGCCAAGCAGGTGCACTGCTGTCAGAAATCTATACCTCATCTGGGACTATAACCAGATCAGTTTGTGGGGGATTATTTGCGTTTATTTAAAAAAACATGAACACCATCTACCTTTTTCCAGGCAGCTGAAATCAATGGGCTGCATGTGAAAGTAGAAGCGGGAATGCAGGTTTTGCTCACACCATATGCGCATGGGCTAATTCTATGAGGAATCCCTCTGGTCAAATCACCAACAGCAGAGGCGATGAGAGAAAACATTTTTAGTATCAGTATTTGAGAAGTGTTTCTGCTGTTATCATTAAGAATAATGAGAACAAAAGAAGCTTTGTATCTTTCCTGGACAATTTGTTGACATTTGAATCTCAGACAGAAAGCCTTAAGAAATGCGGTAGATATCAAACCCTTTCTAAGGGATTTGAATATCTCAAAGTGCAGGTCTGTGTACAAAAAAGGCTTTGGAATAAAATAAATCAGGAAAATAAAAGAAGCAGTGTTTTTTCATTGCTGAACCAGACGTTTCCAGCTTACTTTTGTTCAATATCTGACGTCTGAGTGATTCAGACTTTGGTATTATTTGCACTAATTGTGATTCCAGCATAACTACTGCTGTCAAAAGACTCTTGCTTCTGTAGCCTTGTACCATGTAATAGTATTGTATTTACAAACTGTGTGACAGCCATTCTGAAAGCATACTCCTTATGTTAAAAAAGTTTAGGCTTTTTTCTAATCCTATGAAAGCAGCTGCAAAACATGAAAGTAGATATTGTGACACGTGAAAAATACAATCCTATAATTTTTTTCCTGCTCCTTTTTATCCTAGGTGCAACTGTGCCATATTCATTCTATACCAATACATACTCTAGTCTTCTAATTCCCATCGGGGAAAAAAAAAACCAACAAACCAAACAGCAGAAAAGGTAGAGAAAAAGGGATTAATTTAAAAATTTGGAGAGTAAATTTACTTTCTATGTCAAAGTGTAGCAGTAAATGCAATTTCATATAATGACCTATAATGAAAAACACTCTTTGGCTCTCTTCTATGTAAAAAAAGATATGAAAATCTGAAATGGTACTGAAAGAATGTAGGTAAGAATGACATTTTTTGTGTTGCACTCTCCTTCTTCTAATGAAGCAGTGGTAGCTGGAGTTGTGGGAAGAAGAAAAATAGAATTTTCCCAGCTTTTTGCTCTTTTTTCCTCACATTTTCAACCATCAATGGTAAAGTGTTAGACTTTAGCACATCTTAAATGCACACCTTCATTGGGTGAGATTGCTATATCCTTAGAGTTTTGTCATCCCTCGATCTGTGTACTCTCTGATAGGAGTCAGGCTCTCCAACTGAAGCATTTTATGTAGAATAAAAAAAAAAGCTCATGAAACCAGCTGCTTGAACCTATCTCTGCTTATCCCATGATTGTATCAATTTTGAGACTAAGTTATTTCATTAGTTATGCCAACCAGTTTTGCTTTAACCTGAGCAACAAACAGAGCTTCAGAAAACCTAGTGACCTAGGGGGTCTTTGGGCATGTTAGTGAACTGAAGTTCTTTTTTCTGTCAGACAGAAACAGATGTGAAAGCAAGGTTTTGACTTGCTGCATGAATATTGTAGCTGAACCAAAATGAAGATCTGGGCCTCAAGGCTATTTACACAGTCAGGAAAATTGAAGCTAATTAACTTCAGACATGCAGTGAAAGGTAAAGCACACTGCACCCATTTCAAATATCCCAATCAGTATCCTTAGTTTGTTGAAGATGCAGATTAAGGCTATTCTGAATGTGAGCTTGATGAGAGGAAAGTCACTCTGTAATCCTACTAATTCTCAGTGCTTTAACAAACAACGCCATGCCCAAATACAATGGAGATATTTAAAGATTTTTGTCATTTTTAATCAAAACCAAACTTGTATTTGTTTCTCAAAAAAAATCTTAATAATTCTAAAGCAAAGTTGTTGGTGATTTTCTGATTGCTTCATTCCTCAATTGTTACCTGAGAATTTTGCATTAATTAACAAATTAACAAGCATGTTAATTCAGTTCCATTGGACAGTCCAGATCTTAAGATCAAACACAACTTTGGTGTTTCACTAATGAAAACAGAGATAAACAGTCATTGTCTCCAAAGCAGTAATAGGAGGCTAGCAGTTTAATGAACATATCTAAATGTGATTCTCCGTGTTCAACAGAAAAAACCTTGTTCATGTCATGTAGAAAATGAGATAATTTTTCACAGGACAGTGGTGATCTCATAAGCATTTTAATACCAGCTGGTGCAAAGTAGCTACAAAGGAATATATTTCCTTTTAACAGCAGCTTCTCCTTGGTGATCTTTGTTTTATGAGCAGCAGGGCCTCACCATCTCTGTGACTAACATTTGTCACTTGATTCCTTTCCAAAATCCTAAGGTCTAAATCCAGAAATGGATTTAGGTGCCTGCCTGCCTACTTCTTCTGGCCTTGAACAAGACATAAAGGAACACATGATCAGGTGGACTAATTTTAAGCTTTCCTATGGATTTGAGACAGCACACTATTAAGCTTGTTAATTGATTTATTAATGAACTAGTTGTCCCCAAAGATTTACTGAGGGATAAAGCAATCCGAAAATCATCAACAAAGATAATTAATCACTGCTGGGAAAACCCCCAAATACGAGTTAATCCCAGATCACAACCAGAGTCTCTGTACATCTGTAGTGCAGAACTGAAGCGTGGGCAGGCTGTGATCCTGAGCACACAGAGGCTCCAACACAGGTTCCATGATGCTCCATTTTGGAACTCTTCAGTGGGACATCCCTCTCTTTTGCAGAATCAAAGTTAGGCACAGGAGAGTTTGGCATTTATTGAAGGTCTTCACAGGTATTAGCACACTCAACAGGAAGCTAGCAAGTTACAGAGAGGAAGCAGTGGAAAGGAGTAGAGGCAAGTACCAAGCACAGACTTCTATGCTTCTAACTCTGCTGTCACAGACTGAAGAGAGACCTGACCTAGAGTTGTGTCTGAGCCCAGACCTCCTGCGGAGTTTTTGGCTCCTTTGTGACCCTAGATCAGATGCACCTCTCCTGATTAGGTGCTCAGCTGAGCAGGACTGTCCCTCTCAGTGGACAGTCCTGGCATCCTGAGGGGATGCAAGAGTCCAAGCAGTACTGTGAAACTTGCTTCAAAAATAAATAGCCTCTAAAAGTAGAATCCCTCTCTCTCCAGAAATCAGATGCCTAAACCAGGAAGGAAAGCACATATGAGTACATTAATACTTTAATGGGGACTTGGGCTCATTCTCTGTGCTAAATGGTGTGCCTGAGTCAAGCATCACCAAGTTGTTGGTAACAAGCATAGAGACAGATGCTCTCTGAGTTTAGCAGCTACCCTAAGTACCATTGCTTTACTATGGCATTCTGCACTGGATTACTAGCTTAACAGCTAGTGTAGCTATAACGCTCCTGACACACACATCACCTTCCACCATGCAGAGCTTTTTTTCTCTTTGAGGATCTAGTCCAAAATACCCTGTGGATTTAGCCTAGGTCCATTGAATCAGATTTTCCATTTCTATATGATTTTATTGCTAAATTCTTAAATTGCATGAAAGTAAGTATATAGAAAAGATATCTCATCCTAACTGGTCCTTATTCAAGTCATCACAACTTCTTCCTGTGATAAGTCCTTTCTATTGTTCCTGAGTTGGGCTCCTGCACAACACTCCAACAAAGGCAATGTGTGCAAACTGAGCTCTGTATGATTTCCAAACATGTTGATGCTATATGCAAAGTTTAGAGCACACATCTAGAAGGTTTTAAGTTGTCTCAGCTTTTATAAAGACACTCAGTCCTATGCAAAACAGCATAAAGTCAAGTTTTTTTGATGCATGGTTTCTCACACTGATGATATGAAGGGTAGTATTGCAAATGGGGATATAAATGATGCCAGGAAGCCAGCTAACATATAGGCAGTGCATCAAAGAAAGGAAGAGAAATAATCAGGAAAAGAAAAATAAATATGGTTTAGATGGATAGAATAAAGATAGATAGAATAAATGCAAAAATGTTGCTGGTGTGAAATTAAATTCAGAGTTCTGAAATACAATACTCTAAGACAATAAAGTTACTGGAGACCTTTGCAAAGGAAAAACTATATCAAGAATATAAAACAGTGCAGAAAAGTTGTGAAGAAATGGTACTGAATTAAAAAGGTTAATTGCTCATGCTGTACTGTGATCAAATCTGTTCTGAATTTTGTGAACATTTTAATACTTAATAGTACACTGTTAAAGAGCTGTTTGGAGATTTAACCCTGTGACCCTCAATTATTCATGGAGATGTAGTCAAGACAAGCTGAGAAAAAGTCTTTCAGGATTCATGTATCCATTCGTCCCAAAGGGCACGTATAACAATAACACAGAAATTTATGACAAAGAAAACCCACAGCATACCACCTGGATTGTTAAAAAGACTGAAGCTGTCAAAAGAGCTGTCTGTGCCTACTCAACCGTCTGAGGCCACGATATCTGTGTATGCTTCATGTATTGTGTATACTAATTTGACTGTGTGGTACATCAGACCTTTGTAATTTATATCTAACCTCAGTGCAGTCTTTTCCGTTGTTCCTGTTTTATGCATCAATTTTGTTGGTTCTGATAAGCAATTTTTCAGCTTTTATTGTTTCTGCTTTAATGTTACTCTAAGAATTCCTGTATGTCTTTGCCAATGACGTAGAAATGCACATTTAAATATAAGTTCTTGCCATATTCTGCTCAACCTATTACAGAGACAGTTTCACAGATTTATGCGTTTAGAAGTTTATCAAATACAATCAATAAAAATCAATATCAAATGGAGAGGACAGTTGTTAGGAAAAAAAACCCCATTGTTTAAAAAAAGTTAACACGCTAAGAAATACAGAAGACAGGTGATTACACATCCCAGTTGATATTTTCTCCAATCTGGAAGATGCTTACTAAATGGAAATGAGGTTTATACTGTCAAAAGGGTATTAATTATGAAACAAAAATCTATAATGAAATACTACATATAAATAATCTCAGAAGTCTTCTGATTTATTTCTGTGGAGTGGCTTTACAGCAGTAGAGCTTTGGTGGGTCATAAAAGCATGAAGGTGGTTCACGGACATATTAACAAATATTACTCCTTATCTTATTTCCAATAAAATGTTTAAGTTTCGAGGTTAACTGCAGCATATATGAAATTTCAAATGTTGACTGCAGCAGAGTGACCTAAGAGGTATGGGAATCACATATTCTACTTCCAACAAGGTGTAGATTTAACAAGAATTTAATGTTTCTTAGTAGATAGTTCTCCCAAAATTGGTCTCCTGTGCTTAGATTAATCTAAGTCCCACTTAAGTGGGTTTTTTTGACCATTAAACCATGGTGATTTCTTTTCTGTGATATTAAGTTCAACAGGAACTGCTTATGTGAGGCATTTCAGAGGATAAATCTACTAACAGAAAATTAGGGGTTATTTTATAGAAAATTACTCAATTTACTTACTAATTATGGGTGTAGCAAAATGCCTGGAATGTTAATTATTTAAAAAAAACCAGCAGTACTCAACATGAAGAAAAAAAAAATAGAAACAACACATCTTTCCAGACTTCCGTACTTCTGACGAATGCATAGTTCTGGATTTCTGAGTGTTTGTGAAAAAATGCTCAATTCCAAACTGACCAAGAACTTTTATCTGTTTAGGATTTTGTTACGGGTCTCTCAATTTTACTCCGAGGGACAGTACAGGAGAAACTGAACTGGGCCTTCAATTTGTATGATATAAATAAGGATGGATATATAACTAAAGAGGTAAGGTCTACTTTTTACACTAATCACTGAAACTAAAGGTTGTGTATGTAAGTCTTGCTTTCAGAGAAGAATGGCTTAATTGTGAAATTGAACATGTTAACAAATAAACATATATTATGAAACTAGACATGCTAAAAATAAAGTAATTTTCTAATTTTAAAGGCCTATACAAAAATTGAAAAGGGAAAATCTTCAGAGAAATTGGAAAAGGGCAGAACTCTTCAGATACAGAAAAGTTTGGCTTCAACTGCTGCCTATGTATCTGCACATACAGTCACGAGAATAAAGTAGTTTGGTAAGATATTTGGACAAGAAAGAATTAAGTACATGTGCCATAATTGTTAATCATTTTATGAATCTACTTCTAAATATTTTTACTTGAAACACAATTTATATAAAAAGATTCCTACATCTTTTATTTTGCAAGGATTCAAACACATAAATTACAGTGGGATCGAATGAGTGCTTTCATAAAAATATATGGGTTTTCAAAACTGGGTCTTTATGTAAATATATATTATCCTTATCATTTTGCACTTTTAGAAAAACACTTTATGATTATTATAAAAGGGTGATCTATAGAATAATTTCTCAGCATACTGGCAGATGACTTGTTTTTATAATTATTCGTATAGTTTTCACAAGCCACTCTGTTAACAAAACTCAAAGCTTTTGATATAACAGGAGGAGTCTTTGCATATGTGCAGGTATGTGCATGGGTGTTTCTATTTTCTCTAGGGAAAACTCAGCTGTAAGAAGCAGATGTGCTTTGACCATTCACTTGCTGTTACAGAACTTCTTTTCCGTTTAGCTTTATTCACAAGACCTCAGGACATTCTCCCCACAATCCAGGAACTTGCATATAGTCTAAATCTTTTAAATCAAAATCATACAGCTGTGTCTAACATGTTCATCTATGAGAGCTGAACTAACATGCTAGAATTTCTAGGAACATAGTAGTTCCTTCCTGAAGTTGTTCAGTCATAAAATAACAGGCACAATCTCAAAATTTTTTTCTAACATGTAAATCCTAAAAATCGTTTACATGTTCTGAATTAAAGCAGTGTCTACAACACACCTTACATTACCCAGACATTTTTTTGTTTCTCTTCAGGAAATGCTTGATATCATGAAAGCAATATATGATATGATGGGGAAATGCACCTATCCTGTTCTCAAAGAGGATGCGCCTAGACAACATGTGGAAACATTTTTCCAGGTGGGTCGGGCAACATAGGGAGCCAAAAAGACTGCTCTGGTAGCAGGTATGGAAAGATTTTCATCTTTGCAATGGTTTTGCATATCCTACCAACTCTGTAATCCTTTTTCTTCTCTGTGGTTCCATCCCAAGTTTTGCAGATCTACTCATTGCACCTTGTTTTTTCAACAATAAGCTCCTTGAGCTTACTCTAATGTATCACTTACTACATCTTTATGGATTTTGGCCTGGTTGTTCCTAGGTTGACACATAACTGAAATGAATAATGAAAGGGACTTGTTTTACACAGGATTTCAGGAAGATAAACATACATTCTTATTCTTTCTGAACAGAAAATGGACAAAAACAAAGATGGAGTAGTTACCATAGATGAATTCATCGAGAGCTGCCAGAAAGTAAGTACCCAGTGACAAGTACTGTTGGCTAATGCTATCATAGTGGTACACAGATTTCTGGAGTGACAGTGACAGTAATCCTAATACCAGAGACAGTATTTTTCCAAGGCAGAGTATGTATGTACACCATTACACAAAAACACTAAACAATGTAAATAAATGTTGTGACCAGCATCTGTAAAAGAGATGTTCTATACTGTCATTGCTTATCAGACAACTGTGTCCGCATCCCTTCTCTCTTTAACAGTGTAGGATAGCGAAAAGTTTCTTCACAGTCAGCTAAATATTTTTATCTTCTGCCCATGCTGGGGAACACACTTCTGTTACAATTGGCAAATAGTCACAGCAATAGTAATTATATTGCTTGCAAATTTATGATCTGTAGGAGTGTTTCTCAAACAGTGAGTCATGACCTGCTAGAGGCCTTCAAAAGCAAGACTGCAAGGAGCCTGCAAAGTGTTGGATGGCAGGAGTTAAAGCAGGCAAGTTTTCTTAAGGCAAGGGAGTGAGAACTGATTGTGATTAGCAGTTGCAAGTGTTTATGCTACCCAGGTGGCTGATAATTTCCTTCAACGCTGAAAGCAGGTCCTTGCCTCTAGAGCCAGGAATGAGAGTAAATTTCTGCATCAGGAACGACAGCCTCTTTTCACTCTTCTGCCCTTCACAAACTGTCTTCCTTTCAGACCAGGAGACGACATGAGAAAAGATAAATTGCATTTTCAGAAATTTAAGGAGCTACTGTTAATTTATCAGTTAAAAAATGCAAGAAAAAGAAACATGATATAGTAAAAAATAATGATGATAAGTCTGTGGTGTGATAAGAGGTTGTTATGTACTGTAAAGTGTCACATCAGACCTAGTGACAAAATAGGCTTGATTACATTATGGAAACTGATGTGGCAAATAAACGCAACACTATTTGTTACAGTGAGAAATATAAGGAATCATAGTAGTGTTCTATGGATACCTTGTCCGGGCTGACTCTGATTGATATGAAGGTGGCACAGACCAGCTTTATAGCCAATGTGCATTGCTTCTTATTTCCGAAACCAAGAAGAGAGCAGTAGACAAGAGACAGGAGAGAACAAAACTAGCAAGATAAATGCAGTCAGTGAGTGATAGATTTTTAAACAATTGGAATAGGGAGAGCTGAACAGGAAATAGCAAAAATGCTCTAGAATTGGTAAATGTTTACATTCATTTGTAGTTACTCTTTGGGATTACTCTCATGAACATAGCTATCTAGTAAGTGATTCTCTGACTGATTTTAATCCACTGATTTTGGCAGATGAAAGAAAGACAACAGCTCTTCTAACTGTGGCTGTTCTGTATATCCTTAGCAACAGCTATGGGGTTGTGTCGTATCTGTCGGTGGTGCTCTGTTGCATTGACCATGGTTCTAACTTGTCAGTCTGGTTCAATATGAATGAAAGGCACTTGCTCTGCTAAAGCTGAGTGAGACAAGATTTATTCCCCAGCTGAGGTCTGCAGAGTTCTGGAAATTAAATGAAAGTTTAATCTGGATATGATAGCCACTATGGTGATGGACTGAGTGATTCATTTACAAAGAAAATTAGTACCTTCAGTAAGGAATTGCCTGCTCTCCTTTTCCCATGTGATTCACAGTTTCTTGGTTCTGTTAGAAAATTTCTTATTTACCTCTTCTGAGTATTCAGAACACGTGAGAGAGATGCTCTCTAAACCACTACATGACAGAGACACCGTTCTCATCTTGTCACTTACCTCACTTTCACTTGCTTTTAACTTCAAAGGTAGTAAAGTTTTTGATACAAAAAAGTACTTTGCTGCCTAAATTTTTGTCTCTTTACCAACTAAGACCTATTCTTCTATTAAGACCTTTGAGCTGCAATGTGTATAATTCATGTTGATATCAAGATTTGGTTTCAGGAATTAAATTTGGTGCTAGGATTCAATCCAAGTCCTTCAAGAAACTTGATTCAGGAGTTAACATGGCTTCAGCCTTTTCAGGATTACTTTTTTCACAGAGGACAGTTGTGGCTGCTTCCTTTTAAAACACAGCTGTAGGAAAACCTTTTCTAATATCCTAATAGGTACAAGACTGATCTAAAAAGGTAAGGTTCAGGTTCCTGCTTTTCCTCAGCATGCAGTGAGCCACATCACTCCAGAAGCAAGGTGTCTTCTCCTTCATGAGTATTTAACAATGCCAAAAGCAAAACTAAATGATCCTGTGAGCCTCCCTGTAGTAAATCTGCTTGTGTTGTAGACCTGCCACGCAATATTTTTATGTTTTCCATACGTTCTACTGTTAGGGAAAAACAGTGGTTATTGTTATTGCCCTTCATTCAGTATCTCTTTTCCAAGCTGTAATGTACTCATTTATTCAATTTTTCCTTCTAGGGAAACCAGCCAACACCTTTAATCACCCTTGGCCCTCTCTCTAGACCACTGCCAGTTCTACTATTACCTTTTGTTTGTCAAAATCAGGACATTCAGGACAGGGGCACAGCACACCTGCTGCACCCTAGGCTTTGACAGCTATGGTGGCTTCCTCATCTACAAACCCTCCTTTGGCATTAAGGCTGATGTTGGCGCATGCCTGCTTGAAACCTTCCCAGCCAGTTTGCCTAACAAATGACTGTACCTCAGACCTCGGAATGGGAATGCCCATTGATGAATACGGCAGCCAGAGCTGCAGCTGGTGCATGTGAAAAAATGTTAAAGGCATACAGATACGCTTGCCAGTTCTCACTCAAGTTGTGAGACTAGAGTCAAAACAGTGCCAGGAGACAAGGACTACAAGAAACCCTCAGCCAAACTCTAAAGCTCAGATCCCATCCAGTCTGAATCTTTAAATGGGCTAGAAGCCTGTTCTGCCAGGCAGGGAAAGGCTGCAGAGCCTTTTCTTTGAATAGTATCTCAGGCGAGAGTTGCCAGCCTTGAGCACTGCTATTCTTCTACTTTGAGTTAGAAGCCAAATTAGTGGGTCTCAGAGGTACATCCCTTCTGGTGTTTTGTGGTAACTAAGGAAAGTGTGGCATGCTTACTTTAAGAATGAGAAGGAACACAGCAGACCATGTTTACTTCAGGTTCCTGGGTTACATTCCTGAGATTTTTTTTTTGTAGCATCAAAAGCCTCTGGTGTGTTTTTAAATATTCGTTAGACACATGTGCCTTTTTTAAAATCGCCTCCTTATGCTGAGTACTGTTTTGGCACAATTATCAATGCAGTAGCACCGTACAGCCTGAGGTACACAGCAAGGTACACAAGAGTCTTAATGCACAGTCCCAATGGAAAGAATAGCCTGTCCTTTCAGGTGTTCAGCAGTTACGTATGGAATTACAGAGCATTCAGTCTTTGAGTGAGGACAGCAAAGGCGCTTCCCCTCAGCCTCTCTCTGTCTTGGACAGGGAATATGTGTGACCTGATTTCCCTGCCCTCCCTACCCTGCATGCCCCTGTGCTTTAATGCCAGGCTCCTATCCAGACTCCAGGAGTCTCCCTGCTCCCATGGGAGAAATGGCCTGTCCTGCTGTAGGTATGCTGGACAGAGTCCCAGAAAGTGGCTGCTGCCTGTCTTGCTTTGCAAAAGTTACTGAATAGCAGAGGTAGGTCTTGGGAAACCGTGATGTGGCTAACTCAAGGGCTAGGCACTACCCAGTTCCTCACCTGCCTCCTTTCACTGCTTGGTGCTGGTGGAAAATGGTCTGACTTGGGCATTGCTTCCTAGCTACAGCAGCACCATGAAGAGAAGAGGCAAAGGACTAAGGTGTGCGTGGTGCACGGGTGAATGTCAGGGTGAATGACTTAAAGGTCCTGATAATGATAAAAAGGCTTCTGGGATACATATTTTCTACAGGAACAACCCATTGCATACACAATACTGATCATCTGAGCTAGTCTGAAACCAACAAAGGAGCCATCTGAACCTGCAGTAAGAAAAACTTGAAAGTTGGTTTGAAGTTAGGTCAGATCTGGCAAAGCTCATTCATCCATGTTTTGTGCTTCATATGGACTATGCTTCATGTGTGCTAACACCTCCTAATATGTTGAGTTACGAATCACTGAACAGATCTATTAAGGTCATCAACAAGCAAGTGGAGGAAAAGGAGGTTATCAGGAGTAGTCAGCATGGATTCACCAAAGGGAAATCAGCCCGACCAATCTGATAGCTTTCTATGATGACATGACTGGCTGGGTAGATGAAGGGAGAGCCATAGATGTTGTCTACCTCGACTTCAGCAAGGCTTTCGACACAGTCTCCCATA
>Ga0065711_1026188_pt1 | contig 98146 bp, 42 predicted proteins | sample Hoacrofraction12_FD_59098 | JGI IMG/M metagenome (GOLD analysis project Ga0065711, IMG submission 59098) | Hoatzin crop microbial communities from Cojedes, Venezuela - Epithelial fraction 12 v2 (version 2) | ecosystem: Host-associated > Birds > Digestive system > Esophagus > Crop | place...
GTATGGAATACCGGGCTCTGTTTGGCCAGGTGGTGTCAGCCCCCACCCCCCGGCTGTGCCCCTTCCTGGAGTCCGGTGAAAATTAACCCAGTCCTGGCCAAACCCAGGACACTAGGTAGTGTTGTCTGTCTACACCTAAACCAGGTTTCTGCTGACTGATACAATAGAGTGTTCCTAGCTTGCTGAGTTTGTCACTTGACTACTTCATTGTCTTTTATTTTTTTTTCTCCTCTCCTCTCCTCTCCTGTATTTTTCTCTCTTCCATTTTCTTCCTATCCATAATCCCTGTATGCTTTCTAACACCGTAGTATTTAAAGGCCTCTGTCAGTCTGTCTACCCTTTGCTGCCAATTGCTATTGTTTTTGTCTCCCTCCATCTAAGCTCATTGAGTTGCTCTGGAAAGAGGTCAGCCTCCTACCCATGCCTCTGGAGGCAGAGCAACAAAACAGAGCGCTGTGGAGAGAGGCAGCAGCCAGCAACAGGGGAAGTATGGGCCAAAGGAAATGTACAAAAACCTGTATTATTTAAATGAGGAAGGCACATGGCAGAGATGAAGCAAAGCAAGGCTTTTGTAATCGGCACAGAAACCATGAGTAGTGTGCCAGGCATAAAAATGAATGGGAAAAAAGAGTACTGACTGGAGGTTAGCTCTGTTAATTATCAGAATTGAAAATGAGACAAAGAGCCAAAAGTGTGGAAAAAGGAGAAGTTGCAGTTTCTCACACACCTGCTTTTCTTAATCCACTTTCATTTGGAAACAAGAATGCTTCCTTTTCAATCCGATACATATGAACAAGTAGGAGCAGGTGACTGGTTTGATGACTGAAACTAAATTTGGGGGCAATCATTCTCACACAGGCTACCATGAGAGTTACTCTTTCCTTCAGCTGCTGATTTTCTGTGTCATGTTGATGCCCCATGGCACCCATGAAGTTTGGCTCCCCATTGTACTATCCTTGCATAAACAGAGAAGAAGAAACAGTCTCCATGCCAAAGAGCTTGCTCTAAGCAAATCTACTGTGGGAGATAATTCTTCCATAATGAGCGTGCGTGCCTTTTGGATGCTCAGGTTTGTGTCAGGTTACTGAATCATTCTCCAAGACTCCCGCTTTCTCTCAAGACAACAGCACAGATTCTGGAAAGAAGCTTCACCCTTTATGAAAGTTATGCTACATGTGAAGTGTAGCCAGATCTCTTCCTTAAATGTGAGGAGATTTAGGGATGAGTGTTTCTGTATTGAAGCAATAATGAGTTCCAGCTGAGAGGCTAGAGGATGATGATGGAGACCAAAATGCTTCAACCCCATCCTGCATCATGGCAACAACCTGAAGTAATGGGGGACTGGGATGCAGATGAGCAGAACTGAAGAGGTGCAAGTTAATAGATACCATTCAGAATTAATGAGACACATTGGGGTAGAAACTGTTTAGGGGAGAGAACGATATAGGAAAACAATGAGTGGTTCTGAAAAGAAGGAATTAAAGATGAAAATGGAGAAATACTGTTGGCAAGTGGAAATCCATTTAAAATAGGTTTATTATGAAGAGGTTGACTGGGAACTTCACTTTCAGTTTTTTTCCCTTCAGATTTATTTTTGGTATTCACAAGGGACAGAATTATAACCTGCTACTTGCTTTTTTGTGCGTGAGAGAATAATTTGATATCCCAATTTATGTTTTCATCTCACTTCTCAAATCAACACTAACTACTTGGGGAAACTAAAAAAGTTCTTTACAAATGAATGAAATGGAATTTTACTTTTCTGGAGATCTGAGACTCCAAGAAGTTGTTAGTGTATATTCTGAGTTATGCAGAGATTTCTGAAGGCTACTGGAGCAAATTACTGACCACATTTTTCTTCCAAATCCTTGTGAAAAGCTTTTTCTTGTCACTGTCAAGAGGAAAATAAATGCTCTCTGAAGATGTGGCAAGTCTTACACCGTTAGGAACTGTAACATTAGCTACTTTATATTAAAACACGAAAATATGTATAAAATAGTAAAATACCTAAAACCAAAAATATCTAAATATAAGGTTATATCTAGTCTCTGTTATGAACCGTTTACTTAATAACTCCCATGGCTTTTTTAAACCTTCTCTATGGGTCGAAGATTCACCCAATGTTTGCGTTAAACTTGAATGCACTCAGATTCACATAGTAAAAGCAGTCAGACAGGTTCAGAAAAAAAATCTCGATGATGATTTTTTCAAAGCAATTGATTCTCTTCAATATATTACTCCATATGTAAGTTTTCATGCAGCTGTTTTGAATTAAAACCAATGAATAAAGCAAGAGATAAAGAAGCAGGTGAGAGTTGCAAACTGGTAAATAAATTGCTGACATTAAGAACATTTCTTTTAGAAGGAGAAAAAAAAATAGCATGCCTTCACTTTCTGTAGTACAGGCTCTATTTGACTCTTTTCACGCTGTAGTACTCAATCATATGCTGTAAATCTGTAGAACAGTAGCTGTAAAACAAATAGTGTTGCAGTATATTTCTTAGCAAGAAATATGTTGATTTAATGTAAAAGAAAAAAAACAAACAAACACCCGCAGTTTGTGGCTCTACTCTGCCACAAAGCCCTGGAAAGGACCCCTGTATAATTTGTCAGTCTCTTGTGTGGTCTATTCCTTATTCCCTGAATAAAAGAGAATTGAAGTTAGTTCTTTATTCATGGATGGTAAGGCATCACTCCTGCTTCCTCTTTTCTCTGCCTTCCTGCTCCTTGCCCCATTTGCTATCTCATATATAGAACTCTAATTCTAACCCAGAAATTAGATTTTCTTTTGACTAAGATGCCCAGAGTTCTTTCTTGTACATTATAGCTGAACGTGAGTACCTCATGCAAAACAAAGCATTTTTGTATTGAGTCTTTTGCAGTATCACAGCTCATTCCGTATAGAAGCAGGCGTAAGATCCCTGGATGTCAGTCAGAGGCTCTTCTGTTCTGCAGTGCTCTTCGAGCTTATTATGCACCTGAATCCAAAAGGTACCGATCTGTAGACTACTGGCTTATGAATAACATGGATACAGTAGTCTTCTGCTGACCCAGATTTCTTTTTCAGTTTGTATTTGCAGGCACCATCTGCAGAAGTCCCTGTCTCTTCCCATCATTGGAGGGCTATGGTGCTCTCGATAAGGCACTGCACCTCTGCCCTTTTTGATAATATTTAACACTAGGCAGTGAGGTGGGGCATTGATAAGATGTTGCTTTGTGAACTCTGTACTGGCAAGAGGGGGGCAGGGTTACCCTTTTTATAACCTCTAGCTAAGGCAGCATGGGCATTGTTTTTATTGTATCTATCATAAAAAAGAACGATTTGAAGGTTACCTCTGTCATATCTATCAAATCACTCACAATCTATTTTAATTATCACACAGCTAAGAGTTTATCTTGCAGCGAAGAAAATGTATACAGAGGACCAATAGAAAGGAATAAGCATGACTTTCACAAATGCAAAACATATAGCAGAATTGAAAATGATATTTTCTGACTCACTTTACATTTAAACAGAAGAGATAAGTCCTCAAGCAGTGCAGATATTTTTCTACCATTAACTCCCCCCCTCAAATTATCAAGAAACAAGTGAAAGGTGATCCAGTAGCCACTAGTTTGTGCTCCTTATTTGCATTTGCATATAAAATTGCCTTTTTTTTTTTTCCTTAGGTTCTGCTAAATGCAGAATAAATACATTCTGTCTCTATTCTTGCACCCTTCACCATTGTCTCTTACCGTAATGCCATAGAACTCAAGATCCGGATAACTGGAAGATATGATGCAGAGTGGGAGCGAGAGGCCATCTTAACTGTCAGGGACAATTTCTTTTTTTGTAGAAATAAACTCATTAAGCTATAGAACTCTTTGCGTTGTTATATTGTAGCTACCAAATGTTTACTTCAGAGTAAAGGAGACTGGAGAAAATCATAGAAAAGAGATCCATGGTGGGGGCTACTACATGCGTGGAAAACACATCTAGCCCAGGATGAGCCACAAATGCTTGGAGATTGGAAACGGTGTTTTGGAGAATTATAATGTATGCTGGCTCTGTTCTTGCACTTTCCCCTAGTCATGCATATTGCTTACTGTGAAAGACAGGAGCTTGAACAAGGTGTAGCAGGACAATTTTGAAGTTATTTGCACTGCTTTTCTTATCCAAGATGTACCAATGCTTTGCACTCACAGAGCTGGTTCTCAGGAACTTACAGCTGTGAGTGGGGAAACTGCCCTACCAGCAATGCTCCTCTGTGCAAAGGGAAATTAGTTAATTCTATCAATGAAGAGAAAAGTCTGTTAACATAGTTCCCAGCACACGGGTACCTGAGATGTTACTGTAGAAAGAGTTTTAGTGGCAATGAGGCTTTAGTCTATATTGGTTTAGATTACCATATATCAAACTACAATTTGACAAATCCGTCTGAGTTCAAAGCCAGAGAGTTGGTTCCATCTCTGGCTCCAGTCCTTCCATCTCTAAGGAGTCCTTTATGGGCCACATAACCCTTGAAAACATTCAGACTAGAGAGAAAAAAACAATGTTTAAGAAAGCTTATTTATCTGCATTGTCTATAAAGGGATCTGATTGCTGTGAATCAGATACAGGAATCTGTTATATATAGGAGAGAGGAGTCCATCCCAACAGTGTTTTTACAGAATTACATACATGAAGACAAAGGCGTTGAACAAGAGCTCGTTGTACTTCAAGCCAACTATTTTACCACTTCTGCACAAGGCATGTCAGACACTGTTAGATTTAACCTTTCATTGACATTCACCCTAGGATTCTTTCTTTTCATTGTACTGCTGTATGTGCAACTAACTAGATTACTTGAGTCCTCCTGGCAAAAAGAAATCACTCTGCTTCTGTATGTGCATGATTCACATAACTCAGCACAGGAACAAAGGATCTATGATTGCTAAGACGCAGAAGGACTTTTACATCCTGAGTCCTGGCAACTTGCTAGTATATATGTTCTTCACCAGTTAGTACAGTATTGCTACTATGGAGAAAAAAAGGCGGAATTCCCATAAAAGGAATGAGAGCAGGCAGTTCTGTGGGAATTACTGTACGTCCTAAAATGGTAAATGATTATCCTGGCATTTGTTTGTTACGCTAGCCCCTCCTGGAATATGTATAGAGTATATTCCCAGTGTTAGTCACCGACCCCAGAGGACAGAGGTGGGTTTACATGGTAGAACAAGGTATACAGCTTGTCTTTTTCTTTTCTGTTTTTCAGAGCCATAGTTATATTATATTCAGGCTTCTGTCAGGAGTAGAGGATTTCAGTCACTTTGTTGTACACTTCTGCTGTAATAGTTACACATATAAAGATCTAGAAAAAAAATTGGTACAAGAATTATTATTAAAAGATGCTGCCTATTTCTTTCATCAGATCCACTGCATAAGATATAATGCTGTACTACATGAAAAGATCAAAATATTTGCAAAGTGTTGCAGTTGTACATAAACACATCTAAGCAGAATGGAAAATATGGGCTGCCCTTTTGGTGTTAGCTACATATTCATATTGATCTCCCTGATTATTTTTCATTATTCAAAAACTACAGCATATATGAAAACTCTAAATATTTTTTGTCCCCAAAGATTCTAAACAAAAAAAAAGGAAAAAAAACACTGAAAGGAACAGAATTTCTGGATATAGAAAGCTTTTTAAACTGACTGTATGTCTTTTGTGGCAAAAAGATTTAAAATGAAAAGGTCAGCAGTGTGTGGTTTTTTTCCTAAACACATGAACTCTAATGGGTGTCAGTCTGATTTTACCAGTTTCCTATAGTATAATGGTAAAGCACAGAGAAGAAGCAAGGTTAATTCCAAATAGCACTGTATTGAATTCTGTTAATAAAAAGTAAGATTAGGTTGTATTAGAGAAACCGTGTCTTTTTAGAATAGCTTTCTGTTAATTGCAAATGTATTCAAATTGTTCTCTAAAATAGAGCTGGATATAGAACCCAAAATCACATTATGACCTGAAGCTACCTTGAAAATAAAGAAATTATCCAGCCTTTCCAACTATAAAGAATTTCTATATTTTATGCACCTGTGCTTACTTTTCTCTTCTTTAGGCCTTTGAATCACGAAGGAACAACAACTAATGGTATGCAGTATAGGAAGAATTAGAAATACCATTTCCTACTAATTCTAGATTACTATTTATTACTCTTTTCAGTCCCTATTCTTACTGTTCTGTTTGATGTCTGGAAGCTTTCATGAGCAAGAAAGCTGATTAAATCACAAACCACATTTCATTACTTTTTCTGGAATCAGAGAATTGCAGCACATTTTTAGGAAATATTACGTGAATATTTGCACTGGGAGAACACGCCAATTTTGTTGTTCAGTTCACTCTACAGTCGTAAACAATGAAGAGAGATTCTATACCAGTAAGCTTAAAAACAAATCCAGAGTATGTAATATATATATGAAATATATAAATATAAAAAAAAAATACTTGCCATTAATTGACCAAAAGCTTTTTCTGTCAGTAACAGGATTCTTAATATGTGTGTCCTGACACCCATCCCAGTTTACAATGTGTCACTGTGTGCTATAACTTCTTTTTGCCCTCAGGTGGTTTTGTTTCAGTAATAGAAAGAATTGTTTCCTATGTGTACTGTATTGATGTTTGTAAAATGTTTTGAGTTTCTCTGAGATGGAAGCTTGTCCTGGGTTCAGCCAGGCCAGGGTTAATTTTCACCAGAATCCAGGAAGGGGCACAGCCGGGCGGGCTGACCCCACCTGGCCAAACAAAGCCGGCTATTCCATACCATGTGCCGTCATGCTGGATTCCGGAGCGGGGGGTGGTGCGGCGGGAGCTCACTCGCGGCTCGGGAGCTCGCGGTGCCGGTCCTGTCCGGGAGAACGGCTCTCTGGGTGGTGCGGTTTTTGTCGTGTTTTCTCCTTATCTGTATCGTTGTTGTTCCTGTTCCCTTTGTTTGCTGTTCTGTTAAACTGCCCTTATCTCGACCCACCAGTTTCTTCCTGTTTCTTCCCATTCTCTTCCGCACCCCGGTGGGGGGAGGGTCGGCCGCGTGGCACTTTTGTTGCTGACCGCAACCAAACTAGAACAAAGCTGCTATGCCAGTATAAAACCCAGACTAGTAATGTACAATTCAACTTCAGATCTGGAGTTACCAAAAGAATCAAAGATTGAATCCTCCTTGATAAAGTCTCCATTAATCTTGCACTAACACAGATACATATGCCCTCCAGTGTCTTGATTCATTAACATGATTTCCATAATGACATACCTGGAATGAAAAAGTTCACCCTTCTACTCAGTAAATGATTTGGAACAAATGTAGAGAACATTGACCTTACAGAGAGGCTTCTGGGTGATTAAATTGTTGAAACCATGTCAGTAAGTGCATTAGCCACTATAGAAACTTCCCGTGGTGCTAATGAAGGAGACAGGATAAAGATCTCTGTAAACCAATTGTCCGTGTGTTTCCATCTGGCTGAGACAGAATGGAAAAATTAAAAGGAGTTTATCTAATCGCAAATGCTTACTTTTTTCCTCGACTTTGCTGCTGTGGAACAAAACTAAATAACAGTGCAAAGATTGTGAATCAAAAGGTTTTTCAGTCTCCCACAAACACTCAGATATACCTAATTCATCTTCTGCATTGATTTTCCAGAGACCTGATCAATGGAAATTCCAAGGTGTTATGGTGAAGGGAACCGTATAAAAGCTTGGCAGATAGATAGGACCAGTAGTTTTCAAGTCTTTGAAAAAACTTTACCTTTCAATACATCTGTACCACGTATCTTCCCATAGATCTAGTAAAGGACAGAGGACTTTTAGGGAGAGTTAAAGAACATAGAAAGAAGAACAGCTTTTCACAGGCACTTTTAATACATTATCCTTTCTAAGTTTAGCTTCCTGTTTGTAGATCTACAGTTCTCTGCATAATTCAGTGCCCAGCAAGAAGTTCTGCATGCCCGTGCACAGAATATTAAATTACAATCTAATACAAAAGGGAATCTGTCCCAGTGCACATGAAGACTGGGGTGTTTTCTATGCTGTGCTGCTCTTTCTCAGCTTATAAGCCTACGAAAATCATACAAAGACATGGCAATAGCAAATTCACAGGTTCAGTCTTTTAAAAGCTCACAATGGATATAACAAAATGTTCATGAAAGAGTGTTAACAGAGGTTTTCCAAAATCGATTTTTCTTATTCTCTCTGACCACATCTCAGTCAGAACGATACCCTTATGACCTACAAAACATTTGAGAGAATAAAAATGCAGCAGCAGCTGAGCAAAGAGCAGAACTTTCCAAGTCAGGAAAAAAGGCAAAAAAAAAAAAGAGGCAGGAGAAACAGGACAAAGCATCTAACTTCATCATATTCTGCAATGTAACTTTGCTATGGCTGAAAAGTTTCAGTCTTCCTAATGTTAACGTTTCTTTTCTGCCACACAACTTGCACCATGCCAAATAATTAATCTTCTAGAAAATATATTCTAGTATGAGACATACTTGCATGATGTAATGCATATGGTCCAGGGTTATTGGTTACTCCATGAACAGCTGAACTAATGAAGTCTTTTTTTCTTATAATTTGTGTCTTTTGTCTGTAACCTTTTCCAGCTGAATTCTCTTTCATGTCATCTATGATATCCCTTACAGGCAAGAGACAGCAATGCTATACCTAATCAGGAACTGTCTGCATGCTGATCAGCCAGCCAGGATGCTCTTGCTGACTCGCTAGAAAGCTGCTGCCAAATGGAGTGTATGTGGGCAGAAATCTGTTTGTCTTTCTCTCAGCAGGACAGCAGTTTATGTCCTACCCTTCCTTCTAACTGCTGATTTTCACAATACTTGAAGGAACATAATTATCTTCAATCATTCTCTTTCATATATAGCTGAATACAGACAGTGGGGTTCAAATATGAAGGGCAGGGGAAGAACAGGCAGATAGCTAGGCAGAGTTAAATGTGATACGTCTCATTTGTTACATTTGTAGTATCCAATCTATTGCCTTTGGGAAAATCAGAACGACCACCCCTCCTCAAAACCAAGCTGTAACTGTTGGTAGGGGATAATAGTCTAGGGAGCAACACAGGAAATGCAAATGATAGATTCCTACTCTGATAAAAGTATTTTTATCAGAAAAAAGGAAAGATTTGTACTTATCCATTTACTGAAGACTCTCCTGTTTGCAGATCTGTGTCTTGGATGTCAGCAGAATGATTTCTTTTAATTTCTCAAGGCTGCTCTATTCAGGGAACAACTAAGCTGTAGATCTTGGATACAGGTGTTTTAGGAGCAGTCTTAAAGACCCTCTGATTCCTGCCTCTGCACTGCTTCAAAGTCACAAAGCTGGCTGCATTAGGATTAGCCTTCTTGTTGGAACAGGAAAAAGCTGGGTTGTTTTGTCCCAGGTCAGTTACTGATCCAGTTCACTGCGGAATTCCAGAGCAGCTATTTCCAGCACAAGCGGATCACATGTACTGAGTACACACCTTGTGTGCTGTGGGGCAAGGGAGTGAAAGAGTGGTTGTGTCTGAGGAAAAGGTCAACAAGTCCTTAAATGGACTTTGCTACGGAGCTCCTTGTACCTGGAAATACTTCTGCAGTAGATGTTAAGGTGGTGTTAATTTGAAGCTCATAATTTTAGCATTCTGCACAGGTAAAGCAAAGGAAATTCACCTCTGTGTTTTGATTCATCCTGTTTTAATAGACTTCACATTGCTGGGTAGATCCTGAAGTCTTTGCTCATACTAAAAGACAATTCACTTTGTTGTTTATCTAATGGTACCTGCTGTCATTCACTACTCATGTGATCATCCAAACAGTGCTTTGCAGAACGCTGCCCATGGTGGCAAATAAACCTGATAAATAAAGCTCATGTGGCCTGAAGGAAAGTGAAATTAAAAAACCCAAAAGATCAATATCTTCCTCATTTGGCCCTACAATCACAATGCCCTGAGAAATTAATCATTATGGCCAAACTAGTACAAATCCGTTCATTTAATTTTTTTGTCACTTTCCATTGACAAACAGTAACACTTAGGAGTAGGCATCTTAGCATGACTGTTCTTAGCTATAGGCTAAGAACTATCTTTTGCATAAAAACTCCACATGATTTCTTGTTCAGAGGGTAACACAGATAAAGACCATAAAAATGCTGTTTCAAGCATAAGTGTCTGGTTTAGCAGTAAGCATCAGTGCAAATGAAAACTGCAAATAGACAGCTGGGAATAACAGCACAAAAATCACATGCTGTGTAGTTGTCCTCCACATTGTGTGTCTGGCTGGTCCATGTCAGTTATGCGGTACAACAGTCAAGGAGTTAAATACATGTAGAAACAAAAAAAGCATTTTTATTGGCACCCATATACTTTATGCTACACAATTATTCACAAGTGAGGTGATGAAGCAATTAATTGCATTCTCTCCCAGCGCCTGTAGACCTACAGCAATACGTTTCACATGAAATGGTGAAGATAGAATCAATGCAGCGTATGTTTTTTATGTCAATGGATGTTGAAAATGTATTTCTTACTTTAGCGACAGTTTTGGAAGGGGAAAACTGTTCAGCAAGAACAGCTGTACTCACTGTGCCTCAGAACACTGGCTGCCTTAACCAGGTACAGGGCTTTAGGAGGGAAGATCTGCTGAGAGCATGATAGCACAGGAGCTGCAGAGTTCTAAGGTGCTAGGAGGCCTCTCTGCAGTTTTAGGCAGTACCTTCTGTCTGTCTACATTATGTCAGGAATCATTCCCTTGAAATGCTTAATATTAGAAAGATTTGAAAATATGTCTATCTCTGCTCAAGGGCTGCCAGCTGTATGCTGAGCCTTTTTAAGATTCACCCAATGAGACTATGTAATTAAATGCCAGCAAACTTGCCTAAGGGTAGTAAAATCCAGTCATCATTTTTTCAATATTTTCAAGTACACTGTGTGATTGAAATGAACTGCCTTTTCCTGTGTAAAAAGAGACTTGTTTATGAATTGTGTGAAATCTAGTCAATATCTGATAGTTATTACTAATAAATATGTGTGTGTGTATAGCTGAAGTATCTATGGAATTGGATAGCTGAAACAATAGAGGTGGCTGGTGAAAGCATAGGACTTCCCAGTACAAAGGCAAATTCAGAGATTTTCTTAGAAGGGCACACTGTGGTGACATTGCTTGGTAAAAGTGGATGTATCTGTCTCTGAAAGAAACAAGAGAAAAGGCAGAGAAGTGGAGAGAAAAGCATTTGAGGGCACAGTGGGAACAAACACTGAGAATGCAGCTTTGTGAAAAGCTTGGAGAAAGACCTTTTGGGCTAAGTACTAGCTAGAGTCTTGACCCCATGGGCAAAGGAGCTGTATCTTGTGCTGTTTGATTTCTGCCGCGTTCATGGAAACCAGACGTTGCGCGTTCGTTGTAAATAAGCAGGATGGCACTGAAGAAACACAGGACTATCATCAGCTATACCTCCTACCTGGGCTAACAACTTAGGTCAAAAAAGGGTCCTTTCAATACTGCTTGAAATGTATTTGGTTTCAGAAAGGCTTTCATCATTGATGTCTTTACAAGTGATACGCAAATCCTACATATCTGAATACTTTCCTAACAAACACATGTATGTCTGCATCAGAATACGGGTTTCTCAGAAGAGAAGAACTTGCAGTGTTTGTGTTGTATGTTCAAAACATATGTGTTACAAGAAATTTAGTACTGAATAGTTGCACAGCCAAGACATAAGAGATGTAAGAACTGTGGTTGTCTGAGCAACATTAATTGCACTTAGCAATAGGCTCACCAACTCATCTACTCTACAGCTAAGTATACACAAAGGAAAAATGAATTTTAATGAAAAATATTGAACACTTTTATCTACAATGTAGCTATAACTTGTAAAATTTAAAAAAATATTATATAGAAGCATTGATCTGAAAAGATTGCCTTTAAGTAACTTGACTCATTTTGGTTCCACTGATCCTTGTCCAAATCTTATTGTTTTGCATTACATTCTAACATCTTTGTACTGTACAGAAGTTTGTGATATTTTATTTAATAATTTCTAGTGATTTAGATAGAATTCTTCAAAGTCTAAATTGCTTCTCTTGCCAGATTTGACTCCAAGAAAAAAACAAATAGATTTTTTTGAAAACTCGGACTCATATGGAAAGGATGTCCCAAAACCATAAGCTGTTTAGCAAATTGCTGAATGTTTGGTTTTGATCAATGTTTGATTACCTTTAATATGGCTAATATCTTAGCTGTTGCCTTTTTTAACCTTACTAAAATAGTACAACTGATGTAATTCCAGAACATGCAAGCTTGGCAAAATAGGACTGAATATGCCATCAGGCTGCTGTTAGTGATCTCTTTGAAATCAGCTTCTGGAGTAAACAGATACCATGAAAATGGGCAAGATTATCCCTTTCAAAGCAAGGAACAGAGAATAGGGAAAGGTTTCTTGTGCTTCATGTGCCTACTCTGTATCTCTGCCCAGCTTTTTAAGAGTCTCTTTCCTGTCCCCAGGTGACTATAGGCTGCCATGGTCTTCAAAATCTTCCAGAAAGAAGAGAAGCAGTAGGAGATTTCCTGGGCAATCCACCAAAGGAAAGTACTATCAGTGGAGCCAGAGAAATGGTCTTTTTGTTTGGCTTGCCCTGTTTCAGCTATGGACTGAATTGAAGAGGGTGATTTGTGCCCAACATTTCTGCTGCTTAAGATAAAGTTTCTAGATAGAATTAAGCAATATTTTCTTAATATACTTCCAATATTTCATGAATCTGAGAATGCATGACTAATGATAGTACTTGGGGATGTGGCAGTGCTGCTGAAAATGGAAATTGGTTACTGGATATTCTGGTGTGTAGATCAATGGAGAGATTTTTTATCTGTGTTTTCTCAAAACAAAGATATCTTCCATTCTTTTCTCTGATGAAGTATTTTTTTTGTTTCACAAGGAAACTCAGTGGTTGTTAGTAGGAAAAAAAAAAGACAAATAAAGGAAGACCAGAGAAGGTATTTAGTCATCCCAGACATTATCAGTAAGTGTTCAGGTCAGTGTGGTTTGTTCAATTTAAAAAGGATCGCTAGCTGCTTGAAGCGAAGGTCTTGTAACAACCAGTACTTGACAGAACATTACTTCATGCCAAAGGAATAATACACTTATAGCTTACCCTGCTCGGAAGCAACAAATTGAATAACAAAGTGAATTTGGCCTCTTGAGCTTGAGGGTTCAGGGTTCCATCCTTATGCACTTGCTGTCATGTAGCTATTCTTGCTCCCTTACAGATAAATGGAAAAAACCAAATGTTTAAGTGAGAGTATAATAGGTTCTAATGTAATGTGTTACTGCTGTTATGCACCAAAATTTCCCTTTAATTTCTTCAGGCTTCATCAGGAATTAAATTAACTTTTTGCATGTTTGAAAATTGTATTTTATTTTATGCTTTCCACTGTAATTACCATATAAACAGAAGTTAAAATGTCCTGCTGAGGGGGAAGAAGCTCACACCCCAAAACCCCAGACCCTCTTAATATCCTACAAAATCCTATTTCCTTATTCCTTACTCCTATAAGATCCAATTCATTTTTTACTGAAGTGACTGGAAAGTTTTCTGTTGATTTTAAAGCATGTTATATAAGGCTACTTAATAGTTTATTGTTACAAACTTTTTCATCTCGGTCACTGGTCAGTGCTCGCTATGTGGATTTGATGAGAGTGAGGCAGTTGCAAGCATAGCAAGGTGCTCTTTTAGATGTACTTGCACATAGTTGCAAGCACAGCATTTGATAAAACCTGCTCTAACCTGTGTTTAGGGACTTTTAGGCAGTGAGGAATATAATTTAATTCCCTTTGAGATTTCTTTAGGAGGAATTGGCAGCCCATCTTGCTTTGGGAAGATATTTGGCATGACAGTATATTGACTTTATAGACTTTCTTTCTCACTTCCAGTGAGACACATTTACCACTGAATGCTCAACATAATGACAATCCTTAAAGCAGTAGAATGAGGTTCCCAAAAAAGATGTTTTCATTTTGCAATAGAATCAAATTGTTTTCTGTAAAACATTTCAGTGAACATAAGCAAATTAGTCCTTTTCCCTAAATGAAATATGTACATGGAATGGATTTATTAAAAAGATATACCAAAATATTTCCTATTTAACTTGACAATATGATAACACAATATACTGCTGTATCTTGATAATATATAAGGCAATAATCTGAATAGGTTAGAAAAATGTGTGCAAAATTGCATCTATGATACTGAAAACCTTTCTGTATAAAACACATGTTTTCTTAGAGTCATTGAAGCAAATCTTATTTAAATTGGCTTACATTCCAGCACTCTGCCTTTTAGAATCAGATTTAGTTAGCTAAAATGTATTCCATCTAAAAGACAGGTTCATAAATGGGCAAAGGCACTTTTTTTCTGCCTAGTATCTCTTTTAAAAAACTAAGTTCAAGGGTAGATGCCCCAAACTGCTACTTAACTCTATCTAGTCCTGCAGGTATTTAAATATCCCCTAGGAATTCTTCCTGGACAGCAACATGTTTGCCTCTGACTTCATTAGAAGCACAGAGAAGAGGAAATAGTTGGGAGATTCTTGCTTTGTGTACCAGTTATTCACATTAGAATCATAGAGTTGCAGAATACCTCAAGTTGGAAGGGACCCAGAAGGACCATTGAGTGCAACTCCCTGCTCCTTGCAGGACTACCTAAAACTAAACCATATGACTAAAAGCATTGTCCAGACACTCATAACTAGTGAGCCAAGGTTTTTTTTTCCTCAGAGAACTGCACGACTCCGTAGCTACAGAGTTGTTTTGAGCAGGGTGAAACAGCTTGCAAAAAACAGACAAAAAGATCCTTCCTTTGCCCTGCTCTCCCACTGTTGCACAAAGCCTGGTAACTATGGAGTTCTCCTGGCAGGTGGGAATGTACTGTTAATATCTCAGGAGGGACAGTTACTGTCCATGTCCCAACTCAGGAAATGGGGTAACACATGCTTGAATCTTCTACATCTAGTGCGTCTAGTGCTCTGTTCGTGCAGACAACCATGACCCATAGTAACTTATACAATTTGATTATTTTAAACCTCACGAGAATTTCATTTTGTTTCTGTTGCTCTGTTGCTATTGGAAAACTGTTCCAGAAAAGCTTTTGTCTGACAGGTAAGAACTTTTAATAATTCTTGTTCTGAGTTTATTCCATGGCCACTCCTTTTCATCTTTTGTGAACTTCGCCCTTTAGGTTAAACAGCTCTTCTATCTCTAATGTTTAACTTTGTAATGTGTTTATACAGAGCAAACATATCTTCTCCTGGTCTTTCTCCTAAGAGATTCAGGTAGTCAAGCATTCTTTCAGTCTTCCCTGTAAAACAGTCTCTCCAAACTTCTGATCATACTGATTACTTCCCCGTCCACTTACTCCAGACAGAGAGTGATTGTTCTTGAACATGAGTGACCAAAATTATGACAGAGTATTGAAAATAAAATTCTGAAAGTATCTTATATAAAAGTCATGAATATTTACCTACCAAAAGTATTTCACGTAATAGCTTTACTTTCCACGTAGGCACATGGTTCTATTGATTATAAGACATGACAAACTTGTCTCCCCTCTCCCATTTCCATCTCAGACTTTCTCATGCATAATGTAAATTCTTGTAATGTAGGCAATGTAAATTCCTATATGTATAATCTTGCATTTTTGCATCACTTATTTTACCCCAAAGTATATTCCTAGATTTCTCAGAGTGTGGCACTGAGATTCCTTCTGGCCTTTTGTGGGAGCTACCTCAATCAAATTTCAGTAGTGCAATTTCAAATAAGAAATTTCTTTTAAACTATTCTGGACTCATTTTGTCATTATATTATTCCTTTTTCTGAGTCACTGTAACTCCATGGAGTTCATTCGAGTTGTGGAAGTATATGTTTATTTTAGCACATGAAGCGGGCCTTGCAATGTCCACCTCCCTAATCGCAAGTTTTGCTTGTTTTCTCTTAAAAGCTAATTTTTTCACAAAGTCAGAGAATGTACATGTTATTTAAACAAATAAAATCTAACATATTGAAATAATGAGAATCTGAATTTTTCCAGAATTAGATTCTGGGTGGGTGTTTTTTCTAGTTCGGATACAGTGCAGTTAACCTAAAAGATAAATACTGTTGTTTGTAGTCTAGGGTTAGCACAGAATAAAGGTCCTATAATAAAGGTCCTATGATAACTATTCAGAACTGTATCAAAGATATTTAATCAGTCTGATGTAATTTACTGAAAGTTGGAAGCCTGGTTAGACTGTTCTCTGATTTAAGTATAACAGAGAGAGAGAGAATAGAAAGCTTGTGATATTACAAAAATTTCCCTCTGTTTGCAATGACGATTTTCATAGAATCATCGAATCACAGAATAGAATCATAGAATGCCCTGGGTTGGAAGGGACCTGCAGAGGTCATCTAGCCTAAGCCCCCTGCAGTGAGCAGGGACATCTTCCACTAGACCAGATCTTCGACTAGACCAGATTGCTCAGAGCCCCGTCCAACCTGGCCTTGAACGTTTCCAGGGATGGGGCCTCCACTACCTCTCTGGGCAACCAGTTCCAGTGTTTTACCACCCTCACTGTAAAAAATATCTTCCTTATATCTAGTCTAAATCTACCCTCCCTTAGTTTAAAGCCATTACTCCTTGTTCTATCGCAACAAGCCTTGCTAAAAAGATTGTGCCCCTCTTTCCTATAGGCCCCCTTCAGGTACTGAAAGGTGGCTGTAAAGCCCTCCCTGGAGTCTATAACAGAAATATAGGATGGTTTGTGTTGGAAGGGACCTTAAAGACCATCGAGTTCCAACCCCCCTGCCATGGGCAGAGACACCTTCCACCACACCAGGCTGCTCAAAGCCCTGTCCAACCTGGCCTTGAACACTGCCAGGGAGGGGGCAGCCACAGCTTCTCTGGGCAACCTGTGCTAGCCTTATCACCCTCACAGTAAGGAATTTATTTCTTATATCTAACCTAAATCTACCCTCTTTCAGTTTAAATCCATTACCCCTTGTCCTATCATTACATGTCCTTGTAAGAAATCCTTCTCCATCTTTCTTGTTGCCCCCCTTCAGGTACTGGAAGACTGCTGTAAGGTCTCCCCGGAGCCTTCTCTTCTCCAGTCTAAACAGTCCCAACTCCCTCAGCCTTTCCTCATAGGAGAGGTGTTCCAGCCCTCTGATCATGATTTTGGTGTCCCTCCTCTGGACCCACTCCAACAGGTACATGTCTTTCCTGTGCTGAGGGCTGCAGAGCTGGACGCAGCACTGCAGGCGGGGTCTCACCAGAGCGGAGTGGAGAGGATTTTGAGAAGGATGGTTTAAGTGGGAGCTTGTTAGAAGAAATGACTGACATTGGTGCTTAAGAAAGAACATACAATTGGTTAATCAAAGGTTAATGTAAAAATAAAAAAATTGCAATCAGGTATCTCTGACACTATACCACAGAAGAAGACAACATTTCAACAAGATAATAATGATCTTAAGATAACACAGACTTGAAATCTTTTTCTGTCATGGAATTTTTAAAAAGCTCTCAGGATTTCCAAATGTCATGTCATTCTAAAATGCTGCTGAGGTTCAAAAGCTGCCCAGAGTCCTCAAAACCTACTGGGCAGGTCCAGATGGAGTCTAGGGGCAGCAGCTCCTCTTACTTCAGAGACACCAAGAATTTTTTTGGAAGAAGTCAGCTGAAGTACATGCAGCAATACAACCAGCTATCATAGCATAAATTTTCTGTCTGGTCTCTGTACCCTTTCTTGCTCTCAGGGTACAAGTTAGTCCTCATGCCAAGTCCTATCAACAGCAGCAGTATTTAGGGCTGCTGCAACTAGTCCTGCACTTGCATTCACAGTCCAAAACCTGACCAGCTGCTGATGGCGATTCTAATATTAGTTACTTCTTAGAGATATATTTATGTAGATCCAAGCATAGGTGCAAATTTTTAGTAAACATTCAAATTTTTATAATTTTCAGAATTAGATTTTGTTTTGACAAAGCTGGTGTAACCTGTGAAATATCAAGTTAGGCAGGGACAAATTCTGGACAAAAACCGTACAGCTTACTTTAAATCAAGGTAAAATACCGTATAACCAAGTGATTGAATTTAATGATTGTTTTCCCATCTGTTAGCATTGAGAAAGTTCTTCTTTAGAGTCTTGGGTAGAAAGTCATTCTGTAATCTTTTCCGGAGTTTTTAAACCTTTGTTTTCATGTATTATTCCTTTTATCTGGCAATTAATATAGAAGAATAGCCCAATTTTAAGAAGACCATCTGGCTACTGTTTGTCTCTGATCACGTGCTTCAGGAAGGAAAACTGCATGTCACAGATTTTATCAAACCAGCTGGAGTAAACTTGATTGATGGAGAGAATATCACACCCAACAGCTTCATTTAAAACTGGGAGGACTGTGATATTTTGCACTACATAAGACAGCTACCATAGGGAGTTATCACTGGGCATTCTCTAAGACAGCGGAGAGGAATCTGGTGATCAGAAACAGAGTGAAAGCCCTGTGCAAGTCTTTGCATTTGTACTCATCTAAAGACAAGTACTTCAAAAGGAACCTGTGACTGTTTCTGTGAAGTCTGTAAGCAGCTGGACTTCTAAATCTTCAGATGTACCACATGTAAAGTTCAATATGGTTTCAATAATTATGTTGAGCTAAATGGCATGAAAAATTCACCAAAAATGGCAAAAGCAACAAGGAGCAAACAGACTGCCTGCATTAGACACTGTGCAATGAAATATAAGGCAAGAGGTCATCTTTCCCTCTTGCGAAGGGAAGCAATTCTAATGAGACAGCTTATTCTTGAATCTCATGCTGGAGCATGCTGAGGACATTGGCTGGAAAACCCTCCTCATCCTCCCATTCTTCCAGGCAGAGTGCCATGCAGTGGCACTCACCAGCTCCATGGACACCTCTGGGGGCAGTGGGTGCTGTCAGGATTGCTATGCCAAGGGTCCCCCTCTGGATGTTTATAATCCATTTTTAGTTTTGTAACCCTCACATTCTCTGACATTTTTCATTGATGTCCAGCAGAATTAGTTGTTTTCCCTTTTTTTCTGTTTCCTGTTGCACTTTCCTTTCCAGGAGGGCTTGGAGACTTGGCTAGGCCTAGGCTACTGCCCAGGCTTCAGAGGGAAAATGAGAAAAGAAGTGCAGTGCAGAGACTCCATTTAAATCAGTAGAAGCTAAGCATCCGAGACCCAGCCCAAAGTAATGTAACATGAAAAAACTGTTTGTAAATGTTTTTGCTTTAGTTTTCTTCAGGTATAACACTGGGGAGAGAGAAAGGGATTTTTACAATAACTACTATCAATTTTATATGCAAACCTGATTTTCAGAATTACACTGTTCTTTTAAAAAATATACCTGAAGTCTGTAGCAGCATCCCATGAGAGCAGAGACAGCTAATTCTTAGCGTTCTACATTAAAATAGAGCCTTCCAAGCCTTTTTATATGAAATCTTAGAATAAAGCTTTTAAATAATTTTAAAGTGAGCTGACAATTCAGAGGAAGAGCTAGGCTCAGAAATAGCAATTTTGTTTGAGGTTCCCAAGCAGCAGAGAAGATGCCTCTGGAAACATGCAGCTGTTTAGACAAAATACAAGAAGTAGAGACCTGACTCCAGGAGCACTGTATACCTGCACCTGCTGTGCAGCTGGCAGCAGGAAGCAATGAGGCCAGGGTTTCAATCACTTCATGGTAGACAGAGTTAGGCACAGACACTAGGGCTTCACTAGTCAAGGAAACGCAGGTATTCTCTCTGAGGAAGGTCACAGCATAGCTAGGAGGGTAAGAAAGAGAAACAGAGACAACATAAGAGAAATCACTGCAAAATGATCACTCCAACATATAGAAATAAAATCAGTTGAAGAAAGATGATTGTTTAGAGTAAGTTCCTCAGAAATTTCCATGTCTAAATTTCTCAGGAAAAAAATAATATTATATAAGCAATTAAAATCTACTTGTTGTTTCTTGAGTTAATATAATTTTACATTTCTGTTCCTACATACTTTAAAAAAAAATGGGTCTGTAAATATTAGTTTCCATATCATTGACAGGAACTGTCAAGGAGTCTAAGAAATGAGTTCAGCAGTAAATATGACTTGAAAGTAATAATTCAAACTGATTGCATCTGAGATACTTCTCGTATAGTAGAATGCGTAGGTAAACATTGCAAACTTAGTCATCATATCTCCTGTGTCAAAATATTTTCACTTCAAATAAGACAATTATTTCTTTCCTGGATATCAGAGGTGAAACCCTTGTCCCGCCAACACCAGTGACAAAATACTCCTTGGCTTCAAAGGAAGTAAAATGTTGTATGCGTCATCCTGATCACCAAGATTTCAGAATTAAAACCATGGAAGACTGACATTTGATTAATCAGCTTTTATTTTATTATTACAGGTCAAACCCAAGAATTTTTGTCTGATACAGATGTTGTACAGACAGTGGCACTGTTTAATTTCTGACATCCCCATATAGCAGAGACTTGGTTACTTCAGTAGAGCTCTGCACAAGTAAGACGAACTGTGGAAATGACAGCGCTGCCTGGACCAGAGTCCAGTGTGTGTCCTGACTTTCTGAGCGTGAAGTCTGTAGGTAAAATAACCAGTGAGATGATCTAATGCCCTCCAAACCTTAAAGCTGCCCCTGGAAAGCGTGATATTCTGAAATCAAAAGTAATAAGTAACTGAAGGAATGTAAGTCAAAATGTATCAAGTAATATAAGCTATTGTTTTTCAGAAACAAATGATATGTACAGCCTGCTGGATGATAGATACTCTAAATTAGACTTTTTTCTTCCTATTAGAATAACTTTTCAGGAGATAATAAATGAAATTACACATTTTCAGAAGTACAAGAAAGTATCTTTTGTCTGTTACAAGTGCTTGGAACAATGGCTGCACATAAATTCTTTGCATTACTGCTCTGTATAAATCCTTTGAATTCGCAAAACATAATTTTGAAATATTTTTGATTCTAACTGTAATTATAATTCTAAATTGTCAGTCTAGGATTTTCTTAAATTTCTCGGGCTACTCTTCTTTCTTCATAGGTGTCTCTAAATTTAATAATACAGGACAGATTTCATGTCCTACAGAATATAAGCACTGCTGTACTTGATCAAACTGAAGATCCACCTAGACCAGCACTCTGTCACTGACAATGACCAATATTGGATAATTCAAGAAAAAATTTAAAAATCCAACAAAGAAAAAAATCTTTCCCAGGTTTTCTTTCCCAACTTCATAGCCAATAATGGGCCAAAAGCACCATGTTTACTAGCCATTGATTTCTCTGTCTCCTGTGAATTTCTCTGGTACTTTCTGGAAATCACTTTAACTTTCATTGTTCAGAGCATTATGTGGCACTGTCCAACATTTTAATAATATTGTAGTAATAATCATTGTAATAAGTGCCTATAATTAATTGTTATAGTTTATGGTTATATTGTTATATATAATTAACTCATGTACATATATATAGTTAATTGTTATTGCTAATTGTTATAATTCATAACTATAAACTCCCATAGTAATTTCCTATTTAGCCTTTTTATTCTATTCATGATTCGATGATCAGAGTAATATGTATAGTTGTAACTATTTATTCCTTATAAAACAGTTTTCCAAAACTTCATAAATCATCCTTTCTTCAGGGACTCTTTTACAAGCTGAAAAATCTTAGTTTGTTTATTCTTTTCTCATACAGAAGGGTTCCAAACCCCTGACTATCCATGGTGGCGATTCCCCACTTATGCTTTCTGTTATGGGATGGCTGAAACTACATACATTGTTCAAGGAGTGGGTGCACTTTGCATTTACATGGTGGCATTGGTTTTGTTCTTTTTTTTCTTTCTAACTGTATGGGCTTTTCTTTTTTTCTTTTTGACTACTGCTAACTGTAGTGGTTATATTTTCAGAAAATTATCCACAATAACACCAAGATCTCTTTCTTGAGTGGTAGCTCATTCAGAGTCCGCTATGTTATGGGCACACTTAGGATTTTCTCCCCACATACAATTCTTTTCATTTATTGTCAGTTAATTTTATCTGCCACATTCTGTTCATTCATTCAATGACTTCAGAGCTGATTTTCTGCAGTTTTAAATTTAACTGTTACAAGTGATTTTCTGTCATCTGAAGACCTTGTTACCTCATTACTCATCCTTTTATTCCATATCCTTTATTTCATATTCATGTTGAACAGCATGCCACCCAGCATAGATCTCTGTACACTCTGTTAGTAACCTTCTTCAGAAATGTAGTGAATTCTGCTTATTGAGAAGCTGGAATGAGTACAGGTTGTCCACAGCTTCTAATCAATAGGCTCCTAGGCAAAAGTGGGATATGATCTTTTTCAGTTTGGTGAATCTGGTCCTGTACTTAGTTTTCTTTCTTATAAGTAGAAGAAAATCAAACACCACATTTAATTTCAGACAAGACATTCCATATATATTTGTTTTTTAATTTTGCAAGAAAAAAAAATTTAAATCCAATGTGATTATCCATATGGATTTTTTTGTTTTTCACTGCTAAACCCAGGAAGCTATTTATCACCTAGCTCTTAAAACCTGTCATTTTTTTTTTTTTTAACAGCAATTTCTTGGCAGAAATTTGTATTCCTTATGCCACTCAGAGTGAACTGCTTAATCCCTTCTACAGCTACATCTCCATCAGAGACAGATGAGAAGTCAATTATTGCCATAAAAAGTTCTCTCCATCTGTCCTTAATATCAGACATGTGAGTCAGGGAAGAGCTACTTGGAAAAAAACTGGACCACATTTTCTCTGATGTTTTTTCTCTCTTAGCTGTGGTTTGGAGAATCAGTAAATTCTGTTTGACTCAAAATGCTTGGTACTCTGGGCCCACAAACACATCAAAAAAATATAGAGATGATATGATTTCTGGCAGGTTCAATGAAGTTGGTATGGAAATACAATACTGGAAGGAAAGTAGGATTTTGTAATAGAGCTTCAAATATTGGCAATGTGTTTGCATTAAAATATTCCTTTTTAAAACTTTAAGCTGTAACTTATTCAGAAATTGTCATGTTGGCATATGTGTAGAGGAACAGACGTCCTAAATATCAGAAAGAATATGATGTGTTCTTTCCTGAAGCACTTCAGTGAAGGTGTGACACTATTCTGTGGGCTTTAAAGATGTATTCATAAAACTTTTCCACAACTAGTGCTCTGTTTTAGAAAAGTTTGAAAGAGCTCTATGTATAATTCTGTTAATTCTAGGTTTGTTTTTCTTTCCTCATGGAATAAGCACAATTTTTACTCATGTATTTAAAAATCAATATAATGTAGAGAGCAAATAGCTTTTATGTCTTACTTTATGGTGTTATGGCTCACACAGTATTATTGCAGTAAATGCAGAAATGTTAGCGCTTTAAATCAAAAGTGAGCACTATAAGTTGTTTATATACAGCAAGCTCAGCAAACTAAAGTAGCATTATGGAAAAGAGAAGCACGTTGATAAAGTACTTTGTCATCTAATCATTCTCTGCCGTTTTCTCAAAATTAGATTTAAAGCTGTTGGCTAATATGTGGACAATACTTTTTTCCCCTACATAATTTTAAATAATGTGTATTCTGCTTTTTTTTATTTAAAAGCTGTTGTCTGTCAATACAGCTAGTAAAAGCAATGATGCCCGATTCTCACTAAAAATGGCAATACCTATCTATTCAAGATTGTTCCTTACTCTTATTGTGGTTTGTAGAATTGATTTTTATTGTTCTGAGTCAGTGACCATAGAACGCTTTCTAGGCTTTCACAGAGTAACAGCTAGGAAAGTCTAGCTCTGTAAATGTGACACATTAATTCCTAAATGTATTTGTATGACATTCCTCTGACAAGTCATGGGGAATTAGATTACATTGCGAGTAAAGAGTAGCCTGTAGATTTAACGCTTCAGCAACATACGGGATTTAGTGGACACAGGCCATCACTGATTCTTACTGGCTGTGAGAGGGATGGGAGGTAATGAAGGAAAGTGACCTTTTCTGCATATTGGCTGCACCTCTCCTTGTTCCACGTGCTTACTCCCTGTGATGTGTGGATTCCGCAGCCCCTCAAGGGCTGCTTTCTTTGGCATGCTGAGATCTCCCCACAAAAAAGATACGAAAGTTTTCCTTTCTCAATAGTATCCATCAAGGACATATGCTTTAGGCCTTGATTATCAAGGACAAAATTCCATGTTCTCCTTAACTGGACTAACACCTTTCCTCTCCCATTAACACTGCTCAGCACAACAAATGCACAGTGGGCTCTGATCCTCCCCTCCTCTGTCTGAAGCCCAGCTGGATTAAGCCTGGCACAGGGCTTGAAACGACAGTCTACTACAATGACAACAAGGTATGCTGCAGAACAGGGCAATTGTTTAGCTGTATGTTGAGACAACATAATTTTGTACTTAACTTCACCCCAGCTGAAGTGAGGCCAGTGCTGGTCCTGCTGTCCTTCCCAGTGACATAACCATATGGAGTAGATACCTTTATAAGAGCTTCAGAGCTCCATTCAACTGTTTGGCATGATTACGTCTGCACTGCATTGTGAATTGCACACATTCTCATGAAGTTATGCAATTCTTCAGAATTCACCAGAATTAATTCCAGTGATCAGACTTTTACAGAACCTCTTACGTGTCGTGTTTAACATGGCTTACAAAACAAAGTCTTACTGCAATTTTGAGGATTAGTAAAAAAGGTTGGGATTCACAAAGCATCATAAGGGAGCTAAAGGTTCAGCTATCTCAGACTCCTACAGTTATCTTTAAAAAATCAGTGATTATTTAGTATTCTTTTATGTCCATTTGTTTTAGAATATCTAAATGAATAAAGGAAGTCTTTGCTTTCAACTATATTATCACCATGCCTCAATGTACTTAAGCAGATGCATAATCTTTGCATGTGACTTGTTCTGTTCACTTTTAACAGGACTATGTTTGTGCTTAGCTTTAAGCACATTGTGCATTTCGTTATGCAGGAGGTGACATTTCAAGAAAAATATCAGCTTCTGTGCATAAAATAGATTTTAAGATCTCTCACAATTAAATGGAGAATGAATCCATCATGCATATAAAATGCGGTAAAAGTTTGATGAATCAAACAATTTCTGCTTTTAATAAAAACAGAGATATACTAGGTAGTTATGATGTTCGCCTTTCTTTTATAGCTTCCAAAACACCTTGCAGAACAGCTAACTTTGTTCTTACCTCCCATATGGAGAAGCTGAGGTCCAGAGGACTCCAAAGAGCTGTAGTCTGCCTTTAGCTGTCCAGCAAGCCAGTGACTGAGCCTGGACCTAAGCCTCCTGTTTTCATGTGCCATCCATCAGTAGCCACGGGGCCGCAGGCAATCTAGTGTAAAACCATTTGTTAAATAGCTTTGTATATTTTACAGAATTTTCCATTGTTTCCTTTTGCTCAGGTTTGCTTTATCACATAATGGACTGGAGTAAACAGGCTACTTCTTGTGGGTCCATTCCTTTCCATCTAGATATGTGCCCTGATAACAAGATTGTAATATTTTTCTACAAGTCACATTGAGTAAGTAATTATAGAGGCACATAATGGGAGGCACAACAATATTTTTCCTTAATTTAGGCAAAATATGTGTAATCTACTCCAGCCAATTGGCAGGTAAAAAGATTTGGCATGAAAAAAAACGTGTGTTGTTAGACTACAGCTTTCTTGAGACAAGAAATTTAAAAAAATGTGTTCAGTTACCTGGAGGTATTATTTTATATTCCCAAGACTTTGTCTAGGGGATTGTTATGGACATTGAAAAACTTCTTTACGACTTCGCTCAGATATTTCTGCAATGACACGGTCAACTTGTAGTTGAAGTAAAACACCTGTGAGTGAATATCAGGAAGTCCAGTTATTCCCTTAGGAAATAATTTCTTATTCTTCACACGGATAAGGCAGAATGAGCATGCTGTAAGATTTAAATTTTGTGCATTGAATTTATGCAAAAAATGATATGATTATGAAACGTCAGAAGAGAGAAGGGTGCCAAGATCAGAGAAAAGGGAGAAGTACATCGTAGAAAGCACACGTATAGCAATGTAGAGATTTTGTAGCCTAGGAGTGAGAGCACTCAATTTAAAGGAGGGCATAGCTGAATTACGTCTTAAAGATCACATGAGGTTTAGTGAGATGCCATTCTGAATAATTCTTTAAGTAATTGATATTGACATTTTGTTAAGTGATTAATGCTGAATTTCATCTAGAATGGTTTAAGTATTAGAATTTTATTCTTACAGATAAGATGGCATAGTTATGAAGTGTTATCTCTACTGTTAATTTGTCTCAAAAAATAATCCTCTAAGAGAAAAAACTATGTGTTTTATAGAAACTGGGGGCAGGGATGCACTCCATTTTGTATTTCTCTTTCTTACAGATTTGAGTTATGGATTGATAAAAGAGTTGTCAGAGAAGTCGCTGGACTGGGGTGGCGCCTTGTTGAAGAGAATTGTACTGCAGGGTGCAAGTTGTATTGTACTGACTGCTGCTTATTGAAAAGTAAGAAAAGAGAGAACCAACTTTCGTGATGCTGAATAGTTTCATGGTGGCTATGAATTGATAATTAGAGCCCTCCTATTTAAAATTTTAGCCTAGCTCTTCAAAGCAATACTCTTACTGCAAAAATATTTTTGACTGCATAAGCAGGGACGTGAGAAGGGTGTAGTATCACTTGTACTAAGTCCTACAGGCCTGTCAGTTTCTGCAGGCCAGTCAGTTTCACCTCTGTGCCTGGCAAGATCATGGAGCAGATCCTCCTGGAGACTAGGCTAAGGCACATGGAAAATAAGGAGGTGATTGGTGACAGCCAGCATGGTTTCATGAAGGGCAATTAGTGCCCGACAAATTTGGTGGCCTTCTACCACAGGGTTACTGAATTCGTAGATGAGGGAAGAGCAACTGCGTGTCATCTAACTGGACTTGAGCAAAGCGTTTGACACTGTCCCACATTACATCCTTGTCTGTAAATTGGAGAGATATGATTTTGATGGATGGACCACTTGGTGCATAAGGAATTGGCTGGATGGTTGCACTCGATGGGTTGCAGTCAATGGCTTGATGTCCAAGTGGAGACCAGTGATGACTGGTGGTCCTCAGGGGTCGATATCAGGATGGGTGCTATTTAACATCTTTGTCAGCCCCATGGATGGTGGGATTGAGTGCACTCTCAGCAAGTTTGCCAATGACACCAAGCTGTGTGGTTGTGGAAGTGTTCAAGGCCAGTTTGGATGGGGCTTTAAGCAACCTGATCTAGTGGAAGGTGCCCCTGCCCATGGCAGAGGGGTTGGAACTATATGGTGTATAAGGTCCCTTCCAAGCCAAACCATTCTATGATTATATTCTAAGTTGTGAGAAGTTAAGAACGGAAAGAGTTGTAGAAACAAGGTCCTTCCAAGGCCCTAATCCAGCAAAACTGTGTATTAACAATCAGCATTTAGCAATTCCTTTATCTGCATCCAGTGCAGCGCTTCAGACTTTGCACAGTGCTACAATGTGAATGAAACATGAGTGTGGATTCAGAATAAGCATTTATTAACTTTTGGATATTCAGTATTGCCAATCCCAGATTAAAAAACAGAAAATAAAAGAAAAGAAGAAATTCACATTTGTCCCTTAGAGCCTTGCACATCCCCTCACAGACCCTCTGAAGCTTTATTCCCAAAAATGTTATCAGACTGGAAACACTGCAGCAGCTCATAGTGTCAAAGAATCGTAGTGCTTCCTAAAGTGAAAAAACTTTTGTTTTCATAGCAAGATAGGGGAAGCAGGGGCAAAAGCCAGTCAAAACTTGCTGACCTGATGGCTGGCTCCTTACATCTATTTTTAGGTTGTGCCTGAGGTTGCTCTATACTCAGAGCAGATTCTGGAAAGAAATTGTTTTGTGTCAATCTATTCAGCGATCATATAGGTTGCTAGCTTTAGCAAGAAATAAAGTTTGTGAGTTATGATTTTCTTCCCTGTTGAGGCCTAAAAATAATTTCCAACTTTGATAATCCTTTTCTTTGCAGCACTTGTTCTAGCATTTAATTGAACCGTGAACTCTTTAAACCTCAGGCACCTCCCTCCTGAGCTCTGTAAATTCCTCTTATTAGTCCAGGTACTTTTCCTTGTTTCCTAGAACAGCCTTATCTCACTCTCATGTGATCATTTCAAAATCATCTGATGTGCCGTGACTCAAGGACAATGATGGCTGTTCCTTCAGTCAAACAAGTTGTTCAGGCTATTTGTAAGACTGGCAGGCTCCCAAGATTTCCTTTTTTTCCTCCCACTTGAGAAGTACTTCCTTCAAGAAAGATGAAACCTGGCAACAAAACACTGCAGTGTAAGATAGTATTACTGCTGGGGAGAAAAAGTAATTCTCTATGAAATGAGGTCAGCAGTCCCTTTTTCCTGCATCTCCCCTATATCTCTTCATGAATTTGTCATGTCATCGAAGCTCCTATTCAAATCAGAAAAAGAGACAGGGGAGATAAGGAAGAGAGATTATTCTGTGACTTCTGTGATATTCTATTTGCTCTGTCCCCACAACACTATACCTACTACAGTCCTCTTGTCCTTAACAGAGAAGACTTGACACTTCAATATGCTAGGTCTGGTGGCTAACAGTCTCCACTGAGACTTCCTGGAGCAGCTCCACTAACATGTGTGTGTTCTTTATGACTGGTAGAACTTCGAGATTTTAAGCCCTGATCGACTGAATGTCACAATTTAGGAGCAAAACCATATATTCTTTGCTTTCTATGCCTATGTTTCAAATCTGTGATATCACAAGTTTAATTTCCCATCCGTCAAATATGGATAAAAAACCCTCAAGGTAACAACCTTAACCTGATGTTGAGAGGATGAATTTGAAATATGTAAAATGACTGCCATAATAAAAGAAACTTTGTTAGTGATGAGACAGACTGACTGACCCATAAAAATCTCCAAGATTAAAAGTATGTGTCCTCTGTCATAATAAAAGTAAATAATTGTCTTCTGTGTCATGATTTGATTTTTAGATTTGAAGAGGACTCTTGTAAAGAGAACCCCTTTTTACCTAGGTTGGTACTAATAATGACAATCTTCTGACAGAATTCATCAGTGTAGTTGGAGTTTCTATCTTTTGTCTTTTATCCTTTGCTACCTATTCCATTTTAGATGTTGAGAAAGATATCTTTACTTGTTCAAGTTTTTTTCCTCGGTTAGATTGTTTTTTTCTGTTTCTTACCAAAATTTTAATAGGTGTTATTATTTTTCAATCCTCTAAATTTATGTTTCATGCTGAGGAAAAATAACATTCCTGAATAGCAAGTAAACTACATGCACTACAATATTCAAAATAGCAGATTTCAGTCTTTAATTATGTTTCATCAAGTGTATCTTTATCAACAAACTGTTTAAAAATTGTATTGCACAAAAAAAATTTTTTTTGATTCTTCTGCATTCTTGTTAGTCTATTGAATTCAATCTGTGTGTCATGATTTATGTGTATTCTGTTTTCTATCTGGAAAAGGGAGAGTTCATTCTTGTCTTTTCTACTTACATGCTATTATAATGTAAATAATAAATAATGTAAGGGCTTTTTTTCTGAAAAAAAAACAAATGAGCAGAAAGAAAGTATTAAATAACTTCTTTTTGTACTTCTACTTGTACATGCTTTAAAACCAATTTATTTCAAAATCTGAATGTTGCTAAATAACAAGAAATGCAGCTTCATACCCCATTAAGGATATCAGGAGTTCATTAAAATGATTTAAACTTTTCTTGGGTAAAATTCAAAAGAACTGGCAAGATATCAGAGCTGAGAATAACACCCAGGCTATTGCTGTGCCAGCTGCTGCACTTGCTACAACCGACCTAAATGGGTTATTCTTAAGCCTCCACCAAGAAAGTATATTTAGCATTTTTAAAATAATTTTCTTTGGTCATGAGGCAATTTTTTGAGAAGTGCTATAGAAATCTAAGGCACAGAAAAATCTTTTAAATCATCAGTGCTTGAACCTAAGTAATGCAAGCAGGCTTTAAACTGTCTCAGAGGCAAGTGACAGTTCCTGCTGAGCTGACCCATTCTATGACACAATTCAAGTGGATTTTTTTCGTGTTTATGATCTTTTATTTGTTCTATTACACTTCAAAGCTGTGTTCTGTAATTTCAGACAGCTCCAGAAACTTTCATCTTCAGGACCTCGCATGCTTTACTTAATTAAGTGATGTACAGGTGTTAAGATCTGGAGTTTGGTCATAAAGGATTATGTTAAATGACATAGAGCTGATCTGATCCCAGGTGCCATATGATGTGGTTATTCTTATTTTGATCTCAATTAAACAATGATCTGCCCCTAACTACCAAATGGAGATGACTTTTTCCTAATTCGATTCACATACAGGGAATTATTTCTTGTTATGAAGCAGCAATCTTACCATAATTTTGTTGAACTGTGTATAGTCTGAATATATAAAAAAGGTACTCTGAATACACAGTTCATTATCTATCCATATATATGAATATTTACTCTGAATATATAAAAGAATACTACCATCATGGAGAAAGAAAAAAAATATTTTAAATAAAATGTATTTTTCAGCTTTCGAACAAAACCAGAAGCATGCTTGTATGAGGAAAAGCCACAGTAAAGCTACGATGTTTGGGAAAGAATCATCTGCTTTAAATATATTTCTAATTCATTTCAGATTCCAAGATCATATAGACCACCTTTTCAAGAGCTGCCTTCACAGAAGACATATTGGCCTTTAAAGAGTAGCCTTCACAGAAAGTGATATATACGCAGAGGCTAATGTGATGCAGTATATTTAGTACTGACTTACAAATATCATATGATAAATATAAACTCCTTGTAGAGAATTCTTATATTTGTTCATCTCTTTATTGCATATCCATTATTGACAGTCTTTTTAAGAAAGTAAGAAGAGTAGCATTTCATCTTAGCAATAACTTTCAGAAACTAGCTTCCTGAATCTGTCGATATGACACAAGGCATGTGTTAGTAGTCAAGGGAAAGAAAAGTTAATACCTACCACACTCTGTATGCTAGTGGAAAGTTGTGCAGTCTCAATTTGTGTGTCATCACTGAAATGATTCTTCTGATATTTGTTCTTAAAATGTTGACCTTGAGGGTAATGTGTGTGTATCAGACAAGCCTGTGAGCATACTCAAAAGATGGTTTTCAAAATCTCTCTTCATGGTTCAGAAGAACATTTTAAAGCAAGAGTGCTAATGCTACCTGAAAATAGAAATTCTTATCCAGTGTAATATTAAAATCTGTTGACACTAATTGATATCATGAATATGGTTGATATGTAAGGAAAACGCTGAATTCAGAAAAAATGTGATTAGCAAAGGTTTAAATACAGCTATGCACTTAGTTGCAACATACAAATGAAGACTATTTATATTCAGCATTAAGGAGATTTATTTTCAGTTGTCAGAAAACATCAGAACGTGTTCAGCTGGCTTTGATGTGAAACTGACTCTCTCTATATTGTCTCATAGGAGTTCTGGATCCAGTGGCTCACAGTGTGGGCTAGCCTCCTTAGCTGCATTGCCTGTTAGTCTTCACTGAGAAAAATTCCTCACCCTGGGTATAAAATGCAGTACAAAGGCTTGACATAAACTTGCTTCCCTAAATGAGACCTCAGGTGTATAACCTCGGCAAAGAGATGCCTCCTTTCCATCCTGATCATGCTCAGGTATGGTAAAGTTACTTAACTTTTCATGTTTATCAGGAACAGCAGAATTTTAGGATATTGAGACATACTTGATACATTTGGAACTTAAAAGAAAAAAAAACCATGAAATGTAAGGTTAGTCTTTCCAGTTAATATGGAGGCTGTTGTGTTTTTAAGGGTCACAGGTTGATGCATCCTATTGTTTTGGGCACTTTGAAATTTCGGTGTATGCATCTAGGCAAGCATATGACCCTGCTTTCCTTATAAAAGTCTTTAGAATCTTGAGTCGTAGAAGCAATTTGGAGGAATAACTTACTCTGTATATTTCCTCATTATTTCATCCTTCAGATAGTGCCAGTAATGACTGCCAGTGGCAGAGGGTTATTGGAGAGATTGGTTAATATTCCTACAATGTTTGGAATGTATGATAAATTTATTTGCCAGGCTTTGTTTAGGCAGCAGATGGAATGATCAGGTACATTCATTTAAGCTGCCCTGCTGGAGACTAGTAAGTGTAACATCTTATATGCTGACATTTATGTATGGAAAAAATACATATGCGGAAGAAATACAACTGCCTTCCCTGACGGAAAGGTATTTGTTTACCTGTTGTAATGGAAAATAATAGAAGACAGAAGGATGACTGAGCTGAGGAAACAATTGTCAGCCAATTATGGAAGGTGAATGAAAGCTATAAACAATCAGCTAGAAAATAAACATTAGATGTTAAATTCAGTCCAGCATCTGTGCCTGTTGAAACTGGTGTAGGTTCTGGGGGAAGTTGCTGGCCACCCACTGGCGACCCTAAGGACCCCACCCTTACTGGAGGACTACTCTCTGATGGGCAGATCAGCTTAGATGAACGGTTTTAAAGGGGTTCCATTTGCAACTAGGTTGCTCGAAAGTGAAGCGCAACAAGATATTGTGTGTGTGTATAGAATGGGACAGGAAAATTTTCTTTCAGTATATAGTGAAAGCAAATGATTAATGATTTAGGATTCTTTTCACACTGCAGTAAAAATTAATTAAAGATGTGCTGCCTTTAGGCAATTCTGTGCTTACAATGATAAATATGGAAATGTGCTGCATTTTGCAGAGTGAAAACCATTGTCTTCACAACACACAGAAATGAATTGTATCCACATCAAATTTTATGTAAACACTCTGAAATTCAATTGGTAAGGGTTCAGCTTGTCCTTCCATGATTAAAGAAAAGCAATACTGATGGTAGCATCTTCAATAGCAATTACATTTTCTCACTTAAGAAAGAATCAGAAAGAAAAGATTTTTGTCATCTGTGGACATAAGGGCAAGTGGGAGGGAGACAAAGGATCAACAAATACTTTTAGTAGCTAAATATATTACAATTATGTGAATGTGTGGCGAGGTATTTTGGTTTCATTTATTAAACTTAATGTGCTGTGTGTGAGCTCTGAACCTATTATCACAGATAGGCCCCAAATCACTTACCCCTTCTGTTCGTACAAAATGAAGCTACCAGAGTAATCATCCTTTCTATTGACACAGAGATGTAGTTCCTCTTTTGAAATCCTGGTGGCTGTCTGTCTATTATTGTATTAAATAAAACCTCTTTTTACCACTTTCAAACTTCAACACGACTTTGAACATAACTGCAGCTTTCTTTTCCTCCATTCCTTTCTTTTTCTTCCCTTCCTGTAGTTGCCATCTCAAGGGTGTCGGGAGTATTCCTGGTCTTTCCTACTGGTTACCTGCCTCCTGCACAGCAGTTGCACAAGGCTGTCCTAGAACCTGTCCCAGGGCCACACACAGCTCTTATCTTCTCCGCCTCCAATTATCCTCTCAGATCAACCTCTGCCATGCTGCCAGAAGTGACTTGTTCAAAAAGTGCCTTTCATCTGTTTTCTGCTTGCTCACCTGTCCTTCAGGCTTGTAAAGCCCTCTGCAGCTTATAATGATGATAAAGTAAACTAAGGTAAAAAAAAAATATATATATATAAAAAAATCCTCTTCATTTGGAACCTGAGTATGCCCTGGCTATTCATATTGAAAAATGCTTTAATACTGCTACTGATTTACTGTTCAGTGAGTGTGTGTAGGTCTGTGTATGGCACATCCACTTGAGAATTTAATTGGCTAAATGAGAACAGAAATATTCTCAGGAACATTTCTTGTTCCCTTAGGAATCGGAGGATACAGGGAAGAAAAAGGAAAGAAGAATGTAACTGAGAGCTAAGCATGTAACTGCTTGCCAGAAAGAAAACAGAGCTGTCTGCGGAGCCTCAAGTATCAGCAGTGGGCAAGAAGCTGCCTCTGTGCCCTCCTGCAGCCCTGCCTGTACTTAGTCTTTCAAGTGAATTGTCCTTACGTCCTTCCTGCGTTGACCACTCTATCAAAAGAGACTTGCACAACAGTACCAAGGCACTGTAACTACACTGGCATCAGTGGAATTACTAGCTGCAGGGGCAGTCCATTCTGCCTGCTTAAGAGTTAAGAAATACGTAGTTAAGACGTGGAGAGAAAGATATCCTAGGTTCATGCAAATGAAGCAAAACACAGACAGAATTTTTGGCATGAAAGAAAATTCTCCCGTAATATGGGTAAAGATGACATGGAATTAAAAATTCTAGAAAACTGACAGATGACTTTTTAACACCTCCGAGGATGAATGTTTTGATGTAGGTGTAATGTGCTAATGAATTAGCCTTTCAAATTCAAATGGAGCAAATCTGCCTCACTCTAGTCCTACAACATGGAAAGTATTTCTTCAGACCTAAAAACCATCATACGCTTTAGCAAACTATGACATGAGTGGAAATTTCCACTTGGTCATTAGCAAGCAGATTTTTGGTATAGGCTTCAGAAGTGACAGTAAGTTAAATACATGTAGTCTTGCATAGTTTAGGGTCACATTTTACCTATGTTTCAGTCAGTGTTGTTGATGCTTGGACAACAAGAAAAATGAAGCCAGCTAGAAAAAGATGGGAATACGAGCCAAACTTGCCTGTGAAAAGTGCTCTGAACTAGGTTACAGGAGGCCTATGACCAAACCTACTCGATGAGGTGGGTGCCCTTGGGGTACATTCATGGCTGCCCAGCAGATTTTCCCTCTCCCCTTGGAGGGTACCCAAGTCTGTCCTTGAAAATCCTCTTATAAATCTTAGGAGTCAAGTACTGTCCAACGGGTGAGGACATTAAATCTGCTTAATTCTGAAAACAGAAATATTTGAATCAAAATAGGAAAGATTTTCTGACCACAAGTGAAAAAAAACAACCCTCTGGAAATGTACGTAGGTTGTCATGGAGCCCTTTTCAGTGGGGGACGTTGAGGACTCTCAGTCCAGCATCTGTCAACCTCAATTACTGCCTGTAGCTACACCAGTCCGTGGGCTATAGCTTAACAAGAGGATTTTCTGTGCCTGCTCTGCAGTTTGCAGCACATTCAGTTTTGTCTCTGCCTTTGCAAGACCCTGGTGTAAACCAGATCACTGAGATGATGTAGGTTAAAAAAGAAACTCCTCTTAAAAAGGGAGAAGAAGTGAGAGGCATTATTGGATATTACTGTTTACACTGGCAAGGGAATTGTGAATTGTCTTAAATGGCCAGCAGCAGCTCAACCTCTCTGAGGCGGGGGAATGAGTGTTTGCACTTACAGGCAGTAATTGTAGCTGCTGCTCATTCCCCACTCTAGAGAAATTTAGCTGCTCCTGGTTTAAGCCGTAGTTTCATGGTACAAAGTGTTATGTTTCAGTGCCTGTTGACTTTTATTTTTTCTCCTTCCCTCCCTGCAGCACCTCTGGCTCTTTGTGCTGTGTCAGCGCAAGTCTTTGTTCATGTTAGGTGAATTAGGAATGAAGGAACTAATCTGACTTTAAAAAAACACAACAAAACCGATTACGTCTATGCCTAAAAACCCTGTGATGTGAGGAATGAAGACTGAGTGTACAGAATGAAATCACTGTAGCATCCCTTTTGTTGTCGGTAAACTTGAGCTTATTACGTGTGCCTAACAGACAGTCATATTCTGTGCTCCACAGAGATAATGGAGTAACAGAACAAGTGGTGTAAAAAAGCTTGGCTATCCATCAATTCCATTCTTTCTACTAGGCACATTGTCACAAAACATTAATAAAATCTTATTGTTACCCAGCTTTAAACCTCTAACACCAACAGTGTTACGCCATAACTAAGTACAAATCTTATTAGGAAAAAAAGCATTACCTTTTATATTTTCCCTTAAAGAAGAAATATTTCACAGCTGCATTCAATGTTAACAGAAACACTATTATTTCAGTAAACATTTCATAAACATTAAAAGAAACTGAGTAAGGTTTGTGGGATTTAAACACACCTTCCATTATTTGTTAACAGGATTTAGCTTCTGCATGCTACTTCAGACATTTCTCCTGAATACACTTTTCTTCAGTTTTGTGTCTTGAAAGAAGACTGAAAAAACAAAAGATCTGTCTTACCTGAGCTGGATTTTCTCAAAAAATCAGCAAGAAGACCTGATGTCAATTACATGATTAAGCAGCTCTACAAACATTGTACAATACACTGAAAAGCTTCTTCAGTGAATGCTTTCTAGTTAGACTATGATTTCTGTCATGAATATTTCATTCATAAAGTTTTAAAAATTGACTTTAATTAGGAGGCATGCTAAGAAAAAAGTGGTTATAACTTAATTTCCCTTTGACTGGCCTCATCATGCATTCAGCAGCAAATTATTTCTTTTCTTGACATAAGCATGGTATTTCCTGGTGTCAGTTAGTGGCAATACATAGACAAATGACTGTGGGCTGAAAGGTTAACATACCATACATTATGCCTTTGCAGTGACAAGCAAAATTTGCAACTGTCTTCTTTATATTTACAGTAAAATATCTATATTTTCCATAGAGAGGAAAATCCACAAACGTTTAATGATTTTATTGACAGATAACAATTCATTTTTAAAATGCATGATCCTTACACACCAACTCTTATTTTTCGCTTTATTGCACCACTTTAATATTTTACTCTTGATAGGGATGGCGTAAGGGAAGTCAATAAAAATTTGATTGAAAAAATGTCATGCAAGAAGTTTGACAGAATAACGAACTTGCAATGAAATCCTCCTAGCTGGGGTTTACTGTGTTGTGTCCTCCAAGGACTGTTTGGTATGCTCTTTAGGATGCACAGGAGCATCTCTGTAGAAAGAAAGATGACAAATTCAATGACGTAAGTATAAATGCTCTGAAGATGAAGACTTGAAAATCATGATAAAAAGGAATGTTTACTGGCAAAGAACAGGAAGGAATGGAAAGTTTCCCTTATCTAAGAAGATGAAATTCAGTGGCTGATAAGATCTGAACAATACGAAGACTGCAAAATCACTGGGGATATGGGGGAATGAAGTATGTGTTAGTAGCTGCCAAAGCTGTGGTATAGCTAAATCAGTGTATAAATTAAATTGAAACAAAGCCAGAGCAATGCCTTGTCAAGATTTCAGCATCAAGCAAAAATGTGGCAGCAAATGAGGCAAAAGCAAAGCAGATTAGAAGCTTTTGACAGTTTCTGAGTCAGCTGGTGACTGTTACCAGCATGGAGGTTTGCACAGTGTCTAGCCAGCAGTCCAAATCAGCTGTTGCTTATTAGAGATAGCTCTTACTTTTTTGCTCATATTTTAACTTCACAGAGGGGTGCACGTTCAGCCAATGAGCAAAGAATATATCAGTAGAAAATTAACAGAGGACTGATGCATGTTTCAGCAAGATGATTACAAACAGGATTTTTGTCTGTAACTTTTAAAGTGCTGAAAAAAATATCATGAGTAGAATGATTACAGTCAAAAGAAACCAATTAAAGAGATTTGTGTCCCATGGAATGTCTCAAGTATATTAATCTCTATGTAAATGCTGTTTCCAAGTTGTCGGAAAAAAGACCCCTTTACAGCCATTAATCCCTGAAAAACTGTGAAAAGAAAGGAGGAGGCTATTGATGGATTAATTTGTTTGAGGTATTTTTCAGCATTCAAACACAATCAAACACTTTAAGAAAAAGAAGATAGCCTCTATGAAAATGTAAAATTAAGTGACAACCCAACTTTTGACCCTGCTGCTGAGTCTGCTGTGTGATATGTTTTCTTTGGCCATAGTGTTCTTAAAAAAAAACACAAAGAAATTACACATTCAAAACATGTAGCATTAAGGTTGCAAAGTCAAGCACTCAGAAGATAAGAAATGCTAGTTTAGGTTCCCATCTGCATATTATTTTGTCCCTATCTGGCTGTTTGTCTTATTAGCTATTTTTTTATAATCTGTACAAATTCTATTTATTGTTACTATTTTGGCAAATTTAAACACTTTTTTTTATTTTTCCTTCCCTTTGACTGCATAGCCACACTGTTAAAAAGTCCGTATTTCTGTAAAAATATTCCTGATGCACTGGCAGGCTGTTTGTAAAGCAGTAATGTGCTCCAGAATGACATTCACAACCGTATGAGGTCTTCCTGTTCCTGAGCAAGCTATCACCTCAGGTCTGTCTGCCCTGACACAGTTCCCTCTAGGCTACCTGAGCCTCATTCTTCATCTGTGTCCTACCCATCACTCCTGCTTATTTCGTCCATGCTGTATTATCCATATGCAAAGCAAAGCCTTACAGTGACGCAGGGTCTTTTCAGGCTGCTCTGTACTTCATGCAGTGGTGAAGGGGATGTGAGAAAGAGCTGCGGTTTAAGGTTTCTTTTTGTGGTGGGAATGGTGCCGACTGCCTTATTGTACCCCGAAAAGCTGAGAGATGTGCCAAAGAAAGGAGCAAGGTTAGGGTGAGAGAGGGATGTGAACATTACCATTCTTGCAAGTAGGACAGGATTGCAGGGCAGGGCAGTCTGGATGACAACGAAGATGGAGGTAAAGACTGCAGGTTTTATGAGTTGTGAAACTCTGGGGGGTAGGCAACTTGCTTCACTGTTACTCTGCCACACTACTAACAAATAGTTTCTAGTGTTCTTGTTATGCTGCAATCTGTCAGCAAAATATAGCTTGTCTCCACTTAATATTTTCTCTTAAAGTAACATTCAGTTTCTGCACTTTTAAGTTGTGATAAAACATGGATCACACTTTGATAAATACAAGAGTAATAATCTAGCATTGAACGAAAGCATAGGTACAGGGAATTATCAAGTTTAAACTGTGTTGTCAAGATGAATAGACTATACCTACGGGATGTTTCTTACTCAGTACTTCTGACTGTTGACCAGAGAAATTTGGGGTCCTTGACCTGGATTTATACAAAGACAGCATAGCGTAACTTTAAGGTAGACCCCAGTTATTGGTGTAAATGTAACCTATATGCCCAGAAGGTGGATAATATCTATTGGTTCCTGTACTGTATTACACTAAACCTAGTCCTCAAAATCTGAATCCAGCCAAATTTCAATGAAGAGAAAGAGCAAAATCACATCACATCACTACAGAGCTATTGGTTTGAGCTCTAGAACTGGCAAGGTTTTGTAAAGTTTCTTGGAGAAAACAAAAAATGAATGTACTGAGGGCAAAGGAAAACAAGGAACTATCCCACTTAGAAAACAGGTTAAAATGGAATACATATTTTCCCCAAAACATGGAATGCCTGGTTAGCTTGTTGTCTTTCTTTGAATAATAAATGCGTTTAGAGAAGTAAGTCTGCTACAGTGTTATCCAAGTCATTAGTAGTTAAACTGCTGAAGACACAAATTTGTGCAAGAATTATAAGGAAGTGAGGAATGAGCTAAAGCAGAGATGATAATGGATTTTTTTAAAGGAGAAATATTGCTTACCAAATTCCTCAAGGGTCCCTCTTGTGACTGATGTCGTGTAAAATTTTGATTAATAATCTCATCACAAATTTGAACTTGAACACAAGAAAAATTCGCAAATGACTCTTCTGTGAGGCATTGGTGAGATTTCTCTGGGATAGTCATAGGTGCCTAAACCAGGAGGTTAATGAAGGTGGTGAAGAGAAAAAGTCATCTCCAGAGGCTGGCTCGTGGCACCCAGGTTGGCTTCCTGCACTGAATTGGTCTTTTAACTACAGAAAAGTAGTCAAGATGCGGCAGGAGGCCTATCTTGCTGCTGTGGGGAATAACGACATTGTTTATTACACACGGCTGAAAATCCTACATTCAGGCCTGTTCTAGTTCTTGTTCACAATGTTAAAACAGGGTTTGTACATTGGCTGCGAAACCTGCCAGCCCCCTCTGGAGACTCTACTTGAGTCCATAGATTATTTAAATGTACATGAAAGGACTCGCCTAAAGCCAATGTATTTCAAGCTCTCTACTTCTTAGGTCTTTAAAGGATGCTTTTGCAGTATTTTTCCTTTTGTTCCTTCAAAATACAGTTGTAGGACAATATCTAATGCTCAGTCTCACCAGTACCTACCTGCCACTTCACAGGGTGCCATGTAGCTGCTTAAGCACTAACCCTTTCCCTCGCAAATTAACTTTACTGAATTAGAGAAGAGAAATTGCTCTCAGCTTCTCACTTACCTTTAAGTTTGATGCTCCTTTTTCAGAACTTGCCTTGTTTAAATAAAGCCAAAAAACAACTTTTCTTCCCCCCATCTCTATAATTGTTAAGAATGTAGCTGAAAATCAACATTAAAATACTTACAGCAATAAAAATGGCATTGAGGATTAAGAAAAGCTAGTTGTAATTTTGTTGTCTCTTTTTATATTTATTCATGACTCTCTCTCCAGCTCCTGGCTGCTTGTTGCTGTCCCCTAAATCATAGCTTGTAACCTCCAGGACTGAGTGCACTGGGCAGGAGGGTTCAATCGGTGGGAAAGACAGGTTGTTTTTGATTTTTCTGCCTAGGTCATTTCTGTGACTTGGTTTACACTTTGGGCCCACATGTGACAGTATGATGGGGAAGGCTAAAAATTGCAACTCAGTTTAAAAAAGGAGGCAGAATGCCCCAAATTTTCTAAACTCCCAAAAGTTTAACACACTGTGTAACAGTGACACTAGTCTTCTCTTATTCCTCCTTCCCTGTGGCCAGACCTGGCAATGCAATCAAATGGTATTCATTTATATGTATATATATATACATATCTGTATAGGATAGATCCTCCTAGAAGCTATGCAAAGGCACATGGAGGACAGGGAGGTGATTCAAGACAGCCAGTGTGGCTTTACCAAGGGCAAGCCCTGCCTAACACACCTAGTGACCTTCTGTGGTGAAGTGACTACATTAGTGGACAAGGAAAGAGCTACAGATGTCTTGTGTGATGGACTTGTGTAAGGCCTTTGACATGGTGTGCTGAGGGTGCACACAATCCCACCATCCATACTGCCAACAAAGATGTTAAGCAAAGTTGGTCCCAGTACTGACCCCTGAGGACCACCACTCGGCACTGGTCTCCATTTGGACATAGAGCCATTGACTGCAACACTTTGAGTGTGACCATCCAGCAAATTCTTATGCATCAAGTGGTCTATTCATCAAATCCATGTCTCTCCAATTTAGAGATAAGGGTGTCGTGCGGGACAGTGCCAAATGCTTTGCTCAAGTCCAGATAGGTGACATGCTGTTGCAACAGGACAAGGTGTAGTGGAAGAAATTTCTTACAGTGAGGGTGGTGAAACACTGGGAAAGACTGACCAGAGAGGTGGTAGATGCCCCATCCCTGGAAACATTCAAGGTCAGGTTGGATGGGGCTCTGAGCAGCCTGATCTAGTTGAAGATATGCCTGTTCTTTGCAGAGGGGTTTGATTAAGTGGCCCTTAAAGGTCCCTTCCAACCCAAACTATTCTGTGATTCTATGATTCTATGATTCTATGACTGATCTCACTGACCAACTTTTGTAAAATACCCATGTTTCTCTCTCTGACGGGATTTGACTACCGCTACTAGTGAAGGTTTGGACACAAAATATCAGTTTGCTGTTCTATAAAGCACCCTATGCTAGGTACGTATAACAAGCACCAATATATATAGAGAGGTCTGATCACATTTTCTAAAAGGATTTGGAGAAGGGCAGAGAAGGAAACCAGAATCAATAGAAAATACCTATCTTACAGCATGAGACTAAAATAACTTTCTTTAGACTATAGAGCAGGGGCTGAGAGCTAGTGAAGTTTCCTTGTAATTACTCCATGTATTTAACAACAAAGAATGATAGGAGCTGTTTAACTTTTGAAAAAAATAAATGCTGTAGGGACAAAGGGATGTGCACGGTGAGGCAGTGAATCATGGAAGAGGCTTTCAAAAAAAGTAGTGGAGGTAAGAAACTTAAAGAATTCCATTCTGAAGGTTGATCAGTTTATGAAAAGGAAGATTTTCTGGCTGTTATGATATAAACGTTTTTGTTGCCTATGTTAGGAAGTGTTCTAACTCACTGAATCTTACGTATGCATGTTCTAGTTTCCTAAATTATCATTATTTAGTCTGAACAAAAGCATTTACTACTTTAGCTGATGTGAACCAGTTACCAACAGAACTTGTACCTTCATTTAATTTTGAACTTTGATCCTGATCCTGCAGGATTTTTTATGAAAATGATTTAAAGAAACGAAAGAGTCTATAATGATTGCAGTAAGTACAAACTCAGCATATTGTGAAGTACATATGGGTTGCATGGTGTGCTATCACCGCCTATATTCAAATAAGATCTCAGAAGACTATGTGCTGTTAGCTGATAGAATATTTTTTGGCTATTCAGTTTACAGAGTACCGTTCCCAGCAGCTGTCAGCAAATTAGGGTCTTGAGCTAGTCTCAGTCTGAGCAGAGTCTAGCGATTTGCCAGGAATCACAAATGAGCGGCAGTCATTGATTGGCTGTGTGGAATATGACTGGCAGAGTACTTTGAGGGTTAACCCTGAAATGCAACAGAGAATTTGAGAAAGATTTAAAAAAAAATATTGAACACGATACTTCTTCAAAACAATAGATACTGAAATAGGAAATGCATAGATAAATTATGCATTCAACACAAAAGATCTCACATCATATAGGATTGTTTTGTCTCTTAGAACATCATGCTGAAAGGGAGAAGCCAGAAAATGGAGCAGTCAGAACAATCTGTGTTTTCCTCGCTAGTTTAGTTACACTACAGTCCTGCCCTTATTATCTAAAACCAGCCTGGGACCAGAGCGTCTGTCAGTCCCTCTATTTACACCACCTTTAAGTTCTGTGTGGAGACAGGGAACAAAGTTGCCATGGTGTTCTGTAACTTAGCTTTATGTTTTAGGAGCAGGTACATGGCCACCAAATGAATTTTGAAGCAAGCTATTGTAAAGCCAGACAAAAAAATACTTGAGAAGTCTGGAAAAGACTGATCGTTAAGGTTAAAAGGTCCAAAATCCATCATCATGCTGCTGTCAGTAAGCTACTGTCAGCACATGCTTAGGCATATGCCTTTCCGAATTTGCAGGTGTCACCGATGCTTCAGAGGTTTTGGGGAGCAGAATGCATAAATAGCAGTTATCTCTGCGGTCATTAATTTCTTGGTTTGGAAAGTCTTTTGCATTACGACCAAGAACACTCTTGAGACAACAGCCAGAGGCAGCAAAAGAAAGACAGAATCTTTAGGGAGATAGGACCCACACATAATTGTATGACAAATTATAATGACAAGGTTGTGCTTGGGTTCTGTAATGCCTTGTGCTGAAATAAAATTCATTTCCACATAGCTCACGCAAGACTGTTGCCATTTGCAGTAACCACTTTGCGAAGCACAATATGCTTTCTGTGCATCAAGAAACACACTCTTTTCCTGCATGAGTGTTTGTATTTTTTTTCTTTTAGCCTAATCTAATTCTGAGATATAAACTTGGTTTGCAGGGGGATTCATATGGGTTTAATACACCTTCAGTGGACTGTCCAATAGCAACTGGATCACGTCCTTAACATATTTGTGCAAAAGTGCTGACATCAGAACTTACATAAAGATATTATAAAATGTATTATTTTACGTCATTGTATTTTTGAGCCATAATTTTTATATCTAAAATAAAGTCATTGCAATTTTGCCACAGAAGAGTAAATGGGAAAAAGAATAATTCATCCAAGAATCGCCCTTTATGAAAGATACTGCTTACCTTTGCAGGTAGCAAAAGATGTTAACCTCAAAACAGCCGGCAGAAAGTGCAGGCTACGCTTGTTAGTAATTGTGATCCTGAGTTACGTTTATGAGTAGCAAATCACTCTGTTTTCTTTGCAAGTGCTAGAATGTTTGTAAGTGAAATAGCCTACTTCTTTAAGGCCCAGTGAAAGTCAGGTTCTTGTAATCTGGAACAGGGAAGACATGTTACAACCCATTTTGATTACCACCAGTCACCAGCCTGTGTTGCTGATTGAGGGAACACATACAGTTCACCAACTGGTCTTGCTAATTATGGGCACGCTTTTGGTCCACCCTCTACAGGCAGACTGAAGCAGATGGGAGAGAGAATCCTCACAATGAAAGCAAATTGCTATTCTTTCTTATTGTGAGACTCTAAAGCACAAATGCACCATGTCACCCCTTGTACTACTTTATTATCTAAGGCTAAAGGATGCATTAAATTTACTTAGCCCCTACTACTAATAAGCAAAGCTACAGTTGTGCAAGATTTGTCAGGTCTCATTAATTGCTACAGAGGAGTCTAGATCCTCATATTATTTTTTAAGACCTTCAGGGGTTTTTATTGATGATGCTGTGTCTGTATCATCTTTCTTCTGGTTTCTCCTCCCCTCTTCTTGAACCTCTTTGTTAATCTCTTACTTCTATTTCCTTTACCTGTCAGAGGCTCTGGCAAGTTCACCACACAGTGCTGACCCTTATCTTTCAGATCTGGAAGTTTTGTCTGTCACATCACCTGCTGTTTCTTCCTTTGTGCTTGCACGTGCTTTTAAATTGCTTCACTCTAATCAATATGATTATTAGATTAGATTGCCCCCAGATTGCATGTTCTTTGTTACAGCATCAGTTTTTCTTTGCTGTTTCTTCTCTGCCTAGGTTATCTTGGTACTCACATTAGCTCTGAAATTAACTTTACTTAAAGGCTGGCCTCAGCCTTCTAGAAACGTTTGAATCTCTTGTATGAATAGAGATGTGACTGTGGCCTCATCCCTAGGACTTGCCCTGGAAGAAAAGACCAGAACTTTCCCCAGGATATCTTTGTCTCTGACCATGATGCAAGAGAAAATACTTGCTTGGCAGATTTCAAATGAGCTGAAAAACCAAAATGTGTGTATCCTTGAAATGCAACACCTTAACTATTAAGGTCAACTTAGTGCCTGTTGATATAAATTACTGATATTTTCTAATAAGCAAAGGAAAAAATGAGATATATCTTAAACAGATACTTTACTAAGTGCTTAAGATTTGAAATAATCACCGTTAGTGAAAAGGTGGTATGATGTGAAGGGCTTCCAATGCAGATTTAGAAAAATTTGGCCTGATAGCTACTCAATGGACTATTTATTACAGAAGACTGATAGATGGTAGCCATAACTTGTCCTTATACTTCCCAGAAACACTACTTCTGACATCAGAAATGGTAATGTTAGACATTTTTCTTTCCAAAATGTGCAGTTGGATTTTACCTCTTTATTGCTTTCTACTGTCTCTTTTCCTTTCCCAAACAATGCAAGAACATAAAGTGGACCTTTTAGTTCTATAGTAGGGAGACAATCTATTATTCTATAGTAACATTTAGAAAAAAAGAAGGAAACAAGGTCGCTTTATTAAACCTGAAACATGATTAGAAACCATGCAGAAATATTTAGATGGGTGTGTTGACTGGAAATGTGGAGTGCTACTGACAAGTGTACGATAATAATTCACAACATAAAATGAGAAAATACTGTATGCACAAAAAAGAAAGATTTCTGTCCAAGAAACAAAAATGGTTGGGAGTTATTGTGTGAAAAGTCTGTCAAGTCCTGTGTGGAGTGCAGTTGTAGTACTGAAGACGAACATGTTTCTCAGTTTATACTGTTAGGCGGATAAAATCAATGGTGGATATACACCTCACCTTCAATATAACGTGAACCGCTGGTGTAATGTAACTTTACAGTGTATGCCACTGACTTTGAGAACAAGGAATGATGCAAAAAATAAGCTCAGATTGTAAGGATTTACAAAAAAGAAAAGTTTAAATCAGACTTTATTCTAATTGAGAATTGAAAAGATTCACTGGAATTTGCTGAAGTTTCGTATTTCAGTAGCTAATCAATATAAAACCCAGTGGCATAGCTGAAATACGATTATACAAAAATACCACAATATATAATTTGCTAAAGTAGTGGAAGCAACCAAGAAGCGATAAAAATAAGTTCAGGCAGATGATAGAAAGCATAGTATTATACTAAGGATAGCTGCTGAAAGAACTGAAAATAATGAGAATACAAGGGCACAGTCTCTGGTAGTAAAGACAGCTTCAGATCTTGCTCTGCATTACCCTTCACTGGGAAGCAACGACCAGTTGAGAGGCCGACCTGTAAAATAAAATGATGTGAGATAAAAATATTTTCTTTTTTCCTAGAACTTTTTTTCAGTGATCCAATGGAGGTGGAAATTTGCAATCAAGGAAGGGCAATGGGTACTAATGAATAGGGCAGTTGTAAAGGTAGTAAAGGTAGTCTACAAGTTTCAGAAAGAAGCAGATAGGTTTTCACACTGGAAAGGCATAAAGCGCTAAAAGTAAGGTGACAGAAGAAGACAATGGTTGTGAGCATCAGAAAGTTTTTGGTTTAGTACTTACTTGGATGTAAGTAACAATTTTAAATGATTCCTCTGAAAACATTGATTTTGTGTGTCAAATCATAACAACTGCATCTTAAAAACAATAAATTCATTTATCTTCATAACTTGATTTTTATCTCGGAATTTTGCCCAAATAGGGGAATAAAATATTGCTTACATTCACGTACGAAATCTGAGTCAGAGCAGGAAACTGTAAATAGCCTAATCTTCTCACTGCTGAGCAGTCTTTCCTGTTTGCTTGTAGGTAATTTCTCTCTAGAATAGACTTCTGTTGTTAAGGTTTTTTTTTCAGTTTTAAACTTCATGTTCCTGAAGGCAGATCTGAATAAGGGAAGGGATGGAAATACTCACAGAGACTGGGTTTACGGAAAGAGTGTTTTCAGTGTGGAACCAGGAAATTTAATAAACAGTACCAAGAAGCCAATCACTTTTGACTCCACATTAAATAAAGGAAAATAAGAGTGTGTAAGGGAGCTTATAAAGGAAAATAAATTCTTTACTGATATGAGAGGAAAGAGGCTGAGATTGCACCATAATTTAGGTGATTTTTTTGAATCGTGGACCCAAGGTGAACAACATGCTCCAAGTAGGACCACTGAAACTGTGGACAGGAATCTTGTATTTCTGTAGGTTTGCTACTCATAGAGTTCATCACCCTAGGCTGGCTTAATGTTGCAGAAAAGCAGAAGGTATAAAATGTTGCTGTGCAGCAGCTGAGGTGTAGACAGAACTGAAACTGTGTAATCTGGACTGTCAGCTAAAGGTTGGAGGCCTGTAGCTAGTGGTATTCCCCAGAGCTGAGTACTGGGCCCAGTCTTGTTCACAGAGTGTACCCCTCAGTAAGTTTGCTGATGACACAAAACTGGGAGGAGTGGCTGATACACCAGAAGGCTGTGCTGCCATTTAGTGAGACCTGGACAGGCTAGAGAGTTGTGCGCAGAGGAATGTGATGAAGTTCAACAAGGGCAAGTGCAGGGTCCTGCACCTGGGGAGGAACAACCCCCATGCACAAGTACAGGCTTGGGGCTGACCTGCTGGAAAGTGGCTCTGTGGAGAGAGACCTGGGAATGCTGGTGGACGACAAGCTGACCATGAGCCAGCAGTGTGCCCTTGCTGCCAAGAAGGCCAATGGTATCCTGGAGTGCAGTAAGAAGAGTGTGACCAGCAGGTTGAGGGACGTTCTCTTCCCCCTCTACTCTGCCCTAGTGAGGCACCATCTGGAATACTGTGTCCAGTTCTGGGCTCCCCAGTTCAAGAAAGATGAGGAACTATTGGAAAGCGTTCAGTGGAGGGCTTTGAAGATGTTTAGGGGATTGGAGCATCTGTCCTATGAGCAAAGGCTGAGGGAGCTTGGCTCGTTTAGCGAGCAGAAAATTGAGAGGGCGTCTTACAAATATCTCAAGCGTGGGTGTCAGGAGGATGGGGCCAGACTCTTTTCAGTGGTGCCCAGAGACAGGACAACGGGCGTAGGATGTTCCATCTGAACATGAGGAAGAACTTTACTTTGAGGGTGACAGAGCACTGGAACAGGCTGCCCAGAGGGGTTGTGGCGTCTCCTTCTCTGTAATTATTCAAGACCCGCCTGGACAAGGTCCTGTGCAGCCTGCTGTAGGTGACCCTGCTTTGGCAGGGGGTGTTGAGCTAGATGATCCACAGAGGTCCCTTCCAACCCCTAACATTCTGTGATTCTGTGGTTGCAGTAAAACTTCACGTGAATCTTGCTGGATAAGAGAGAAAGAAGAAGAAAGCAGCCTGTAAATGCCCCATTACTGTAAGTGAGATGACTTAGTTTCATGCACGTAGTTGTGAATGATCTGGTATAGTTTATGAATAAGACTTGTGACATCAGGAAGCCAGACAGTAATTACTGGGATGCTACTATGAGATTTCAGTTGCATATATGGATTGAGCTTTGCCAGTTTATTTTTCTTATGATGATGATGTTTTCCCACATAAAACCTGCAGTTTCATATTCCTAAGGACTCCTGCGTAGAAGCAAAAATTAGAGAAAGCCAGTGCTGTAAAATGTTTAACTCCTAAATTCTGGCAGTAAATATGACTTTAAAAGGGGATTTGAGGTGATCAACTTATTTATCCCCTGGGCATTCCAAATGCAGGTACTTTGGATAGAAGGATAGCAGCATAGGTTGTTTGTTTGTTGCAGTTGCATAGCTATGTGTAGGCTATAAGGGGAGAATGCTACCAAATACTCATTGTCTAAGTTTAATGATAAATAACATGAACAGTTTAAACAAAACATTTTCTTTTCAATATATGGTAAGAGCAGTAGCTCCTATATTTGACTTTCTTAACACTTTCCCTAAGAGGAATTCTGACTTGTAGCTGAAGTAAATTATTTGCTTTCTTACAGTCTTTTCGGTTTTTGTTTATTCCTCTAACCTCACTAAAGTTTCAGTTTTCCAGTGGGAAGGAGCTGCAAGAAAGCGAGGCTCCAATCAACTATCCAAACCTCATACAGAAGAAAATGCTTTGTAGAAATGAAGAATCCTTCTCTCTAGAATGATGAAACTTTTCAGCTGAAGCTTGGTGACCTGTGAGGGAAACCCAATAACTTTTATATAGATATCTTTAAACTGCGCATATTATATATTTTTTTGCAAAAACTCAATATTTTTAAAAATCCTAAAAATATCTGGAAGGTTTAAAATTGACATATGTGTAAACAGTAAAAAAGACAAGAAAATCGGAAGCAGATTCAGCAATGACAAAGATGAGAATTGGTGAAGAACAGCATTTCGGCTCCCCACACAAATTAGTATGCCTATATTTCTGAATGCATAATTACAAAATACATTATGTTCTAAAGGCAACATTTACCAGAATTGATGAGAGAATTACCAAAGTAGCTGGGCTTTCTTGAAATACATTGGTGATGATCATTGCAGGGATTTCCCTGACAGGCATACCTTATTACGAGAGCTGTAAGGGCTGCATTTTCTAGAAAGCCATAAAAAAAATTTTGTATGTTGAGCTTTGAAAAAGAATATGAATACTGCACTATGCTAGTAGCAGAGCTGTGCAAAAAAACTGTGATGCCAAATTAAGCTCTGCAGAGTTTACAGTTTCAGCTAAACTAAAATATTCCATGCCATATTTTTAGTAGAAAACCTTTACTGGGAATTTTTATTGAAGTTAGGTGCATTGTTTTTAGTAAGTTTCCTTAAGAGACAGCTAATTTTAACAAATAACTGGACACAGGGAACTTCAAAGTCATGTTTCACAGCTAAACTGTGTGCCTCAGTCTTTTTCTTATTTTAGGGGGAGCCTGAGCCTAGTGCCTGTAACAAATATGTTCCAAATAAGCCATTTTGGATTATTTTTACCGAAGCAAATAACTACAGAAACATGCATTTGCTTTCAGAGTGCATTTTAGAGTACTTTTTCTCCTGTTATAGTGTTGTTAAACTCAACGATCCTCACTCATGTAGATGAGAGCGCACAGGCACATTTTGTTGCATTCTGGGGAGCTGAGCTTGGAGGTAATGAGACACACTTCAGTGATTTTTTGCACCCCATGAAAACTAGAGAGTGATTTTCTGTCACACTTTATAGTGTTTCAGAAGGGAGGAAAGCTCCTTGTAGACACCTGAGGACGAACAAAACCATTCACTCAGAGTTTAGCAGAGAGGTGAAATAGAGGGAAGTTGCCCTAACCATCTATGAAGCGGCCAAACAGAAAAGTTTTAACATGCCCACCAGGCCTTAATATTTTTCTTTTTTTCTCCCCCATAAAGGCAATACAAGTGGGAGATAAATGGGCTAGAAGAGATACATTGATGGAGCTGGAATGCATGAAGTTCCTGGGGCTGGGTGTAGAAGGGATACCTGAGGACTGTGCAATGGGCCCCAGGAAGTTCTGGGAAGCGTTGGGCCTATGGGTGTTAACCCAAAGAAAATTAAGATACAAATGAGTTTTCTCACTTTTTTTTGAGATGTAATTGTTGTTTAAAATCTTAATTTTAACTAGTATTTTGTTAAACTTACTGTTAGATATTTTAAAGCCATCTTTTTAAAGATGAAGTTAGGGTGTTTTCTTTCTTTGTGGATGTATGAAATCAGGAGAAAAATACTAGTGAACATGATTAGCACAAAATTGCCAGAAATACATGCATCCCAGCTTGTCCCCAGGTTCTAACAAGTGAATTTTGAGGCTTAGTAACTACAGTTGTGTATAGGAAGGTTGTTAAACTCCCATAAGTGAAAATGGATGCATTTCACATATAGTTACTATATATTTATGTTTATCTACATTTGCTCCCTTTTCCCATTCAGAAGTGTTATCCAGCTAGAATTTGAAAACTACGAGCACTTATCTCAGGATATCTGAACCACCTGAAGTCATTGAGGCAACCTTGTATCTATGCCTGAGGTTATATTGACAGATCAATGGAAAAAGACGATGTGCAGTGACTGACATGCACCTTGGACAAATCAAGCTCACTGAATACATACTACACATCTCAGGCAGTTTTCCACCTGTGAAATCTTGGAAAGAAATATGGAAACCCTCATTTTCCACCCTGCACAGATGTATGGAAATGGGACTAAAGTCCTGAATTTGAACTCCAGTCATATTCCTTTTTCTCCAGCAACTAGGAGGAAATATGAGGGAGAGGAAAGAAGCAGCACTCAAAAAAGACTTGGGAGACAGCTTTTATTCTTAGCCATTCTGTGCATTGGATAAGAATACCTCCTATTCTAAAGCATTTTGAGATCCTAAGGCTGAAAGTGGTTCTGCAAAGAGGCTTTATTATTATTACTGCTATTCATATTTAAACGTTCTGCCCTATTTTATGGTTCTAATTAAGATATATGTAAGAAAAAGGCTGTACTGGAATGACTCAGAAAAAATGCAGTAGGATTTCAGGTTTGTCACTTTACCGTAAATTACAAGTTGTTTTCTTTCAGAGAATACAATCAAGTATCCAGCTTTAGAAAATCAAAGTCAGCTAAACTGCTGTACAACTCCTTAATTGTAACGCATGTTTTTTTTATTGTTCCAAATAATTTCCTCTCTTTTTGTTTTCGTTTTCTTACTCCATGGAGGTACAATGCTGGTCAGAACAGAAGAGTTTTCAGTCTCTCACGGAACATATTTAGAGGCTTATTTTACTTTCCAGAAATGCAATGGGTAATTGAGGTTTCTTTTTTTTTTCATTTTTTTTCTCCTTAATAGGCTGTGAGCTGAAAAAGACACTCCATGTTACTTAAATAGTCTATCTGACAAATTATGCTCTTTAATTCTACTTAGGAAACTGTCTTTTACCTTAATGAAACACCACCCCCCGACCCTACTTGACATTTAAAGCTTAGGCAACTACAGCCTATTTGTAACAAGTTCTCCTTCAATGTAAATTGAAAATATGTGGCGTTGAACAAAATCATCCAGTATCAAACAGTGCAGTCCTCGGAGATTTTTTTAATACTGTTCATGTACAAAAAGAGGAATTCAATTAAGAAAAACCCCAAGGCACTATGCAAACTTGCAGTATTAGCAGAATGCAATATAACTTGTCAGAGACCTCACCTGGTATATTGTTGTATAAGCGTATATACACACGTGAACATGTAGGCATACATACAAAGATGTAGAATGGTCCAAAGCAAAGAATGTTTTCCGCTGTCATGATTTGTGATGGTTTTATTTTATTTAGGAATATATCTTGTTTCAGTTGGCTCATTTAGACTTACTACTGTGAGCTTCCTCATCAGCAGTATCCTGGAATTTTAATTTCTGCACAATGTAGTTATGAAACAGCTCTTTTTGGGTTTCATATTTCTACATTTAAATAATTAACATGAAGCTTGCTTCTCATAGTAGCTTGCAAAGTAAAAGGTATGAATTAAACTTTTCAGTTTTTACCCAGAAAAACTCATTTTTACCCTCTACCTGGGGATGACAAATCCTGAAAGTGATATTTGATACTTGAAATGACCACTGAAACAAAGACTTCTGCAGATTCTTGTACATCTGTACAAGACTTCTGCAGATTCTCTGTAACTTGCTAAGTTTCTCAAAGTAAAACCTATTCTCATTCGAGCCCCTTGTATAGTGCCTGTCTTTTGCAGGAGAACACGAAGAGATAGATTGATTTCCTCCCAGCATGTGAAGAGAGAATGTACTCATCTTCCAAAACAGGTTGGGACATAATTGTCATTAGACCCTTTGGGTTCACTTACAGCCATCTCTGTGCAGTTTCAGAAGATTATGCAGGACAAAGCTGCCTTTTTTTTTTTTTAATTCACAGCTGTGTGTTAAACTTATATTAGACATCTGTTGAGCTTTGCTTTTTGGATTGTTTCACATTCTATGTGAATGCATGTCATATTTTTAGAATAGATTGGTAATGTTAATGGAAAACTTACTCCTGCCTGTACATCACACATCCAATACTATTCAGTTATGCGTTGATAATTTACTTGCACGGACAGCAGATCACTGCCTGTAGCTCTTGTAAATCCTCCCGGTTTTACTATTAGTGGTTTCAGTAAGTGTCTGAGGTGGAAAGAGCATAATGTCAGTGAAATGACTTGTGACTGAAACACTGAATGGTTAGAGATCTAATACGTTTAATTCCTGTTGCCCACCCTGGAATTTTAAAGCCGAGCCTAATTTTAGATTTTTTTTGTGATGAAAATGAATAACCAACAAATGCACCAATGCAAACTCCTCTTTCCATGTCACTTCTTGTTAATTTTCTATGCCAGTGACAGCCCTTCCTTTAGGGTAACCATTTCTTAGTTTTTGTGAGTATTTTCATTTGATAGCCAAACTACAAAATTTTATGGAACTGGGGTAATAGACTTATTGATATATTATTGTAGGCAGGGAACAATTTGTTTATGTAAAATACTGTTGAAGATATTTTAAATAACAGCTAACGTTATAATGCTCTAAGCAGCTGTATTTCAGATAGATGGGAATCCATGAGTATTGAGCTTCTTGTAAGTGGTCTAAACAAAGGACCAAACAATATGCCTTCTTGGGTCTGATGTGAGTTGCATGCATAGGATCAAGTGAAGCTTCTGAAAGAGATTAAAGATTAAAAATATTTTTGAGAGACTAGAAATTAATGGAACATTAAAAATTACTCTCAGACATAATTTTTTCCATCAAATTGATCCCGAAAAACCCTACAAAACCTAGACCTTCTTAAGAAAATAAACTATTAGACTAATAGTATAATTAAAATTTTTTTCTGCAGCAGTACACTATTTGTAAATGTGCTGTCCCATGTGAGTCAGTCTTGGAGTCCTAAAAGAGTATTAGAGAAACACTTAAGTTGCTTACTGATGTGGTATACACAGTTTGACAGTTATAGGACTATTCAGGCAAGTACTTAAACATGTGCTTAACTTTGAACATTGCTTAAATCTCATCAGCTTAAATGAAACTGAATTGCATCTGCAAGCACCCTCAAAGAATAAGATGATTTCCTGTAAATCTGATTTTTTTAAAGACGAATATACTGTAGGAAAAAGCTTTAACTGTGAATTTCCAGCTACAGTACTCTCTGCCTAGTAATGAACTGTAATTCTAACTGACTTGCTTTAGGAGTAGCAAAAGTAGTGATGTTTATCTATTTTATTCTTTTTTTAATGCAGATGTATGGAAAGAAGCAGTAAATATGAAGCATAGCTGGCCACTTTTATCCTTGATGCAACTCCATTTACTTCTGTGGAGTGTTGCTAGGGATGAATTTGGTCCACTGTTGGCAGAATCCTTGTTCTGACTGCAGGCAACAGCACAATTCAGTAAAAGCTTATTAAATATACCATTTAGGCACCACATTTTAAACAATTTTGAGATCCGTAGGAAAGACGTTGAAGCACATATGGCAAATTGCTCCCTGGAATTAATAGTCTGGTTTGACTGTTGTCTATGTGATTAAAAATAAACGAATTTTTGAATCAGAAATTTCAGAGGAAAAGTGTGAGAGTTGATAAGCACACTAAATATACTATCTAGATGGACCATTGGTTTGATCTGGCATGTCAGTTCTGATGTTCCTGTAAATAGCTTTTCGGTACACAAATGCCAAGAGGAATTTGGTCTAAAGGTTAGAACAAGTTAATTTTATTTTAAATTCTTGTGGTTTGGGACTATTAAAAAGTAGAATGATCGAATTTAGTAGAATGCTTACATCTTAATGTATAAGTCCAATACATTTAAGAAAGCACAAATTACTTCAGTCTCCTACTTTTCTGGGGTTGTGGGAGTTCAGCTGCTCCCAGAATCAGACCAACAGTTGCTGATGATTCAGAAAAGAAATGCAGACACCAGGTATATTTGAAGTTGAGCTTATTTTATTTACTGTACTTCAGTGTCAAAGCGCATAAATCTTCTGTTTTCAGAAGTGACCATTCATTGTGAACCGAGGGGCAACTGCTGAACCATCCAAGCATGTAATTTATGTACACTGACGCTTTTATTAAAGATCCGTGAAATGCTCAGCTTTTAATATTTGGAATATACTGAAAGATTAAACTTCTGCTTACACAGGAGGAAAGCACAAGATGGATGATCTTTGAAGATGTACTTGGGTACTTAAGGGAAGTGAGAGCTGCACCGGTCATGTGTTAGTCCCTTGCCTGCGAGTTTGTTTTAGATGTATTGCAGATTTTGTACACCTGAAGAAGACTTAAGTGTAAATTCAAAGTAGATCAAGCATTTCACCAAGGTTAATATTATTGCAAGGCAACATCTACTACAGAGTCTAAAAATCAGTCAACAAAGGAATCAGTTGATAGTAGGATTTTTATTGACATCTGAATGAAGTCAGCCAACTATATCTCTGTATCGTCTGTTTCTTACACATTGGTTTAACCTATTTGAAATTTAAGATGGGGAAACACTATTTTTCTCAGGTTATTATACACTTCTGACAAAAGTTTAGTTAGGGCAAGGTAATAGAGTAGTGGCAGAAGACAGCTATTTTACAGTTTTTCTGGGAAGTTGGTATGTAACAAAATCACAAGGTGTAAGACTTGCCCCAGTGAAGAGCTGTGATTTCGGTCGTGAAGTCTTCAAGTTGCCTTAGAAGCTAACTGAGCTACTTATTCTTTCTTTTTTTTTTTCCTTTTTTTTCCCTCATGGTAAATTCCAGCTATGCCCTTGAATGGCTGTGACCACTTGTTCTCCCACACCTGCTTCAATTTGTAAACCATATACTGCAGTCACAGACTGGAACCACTGTAGACACGGTGTGCTTTCTCGTAAATATTTCATAGACTTTCTAGTCTCTGCACTTCAAAATAGTTTGAAAACATTGATTTCGCTGAAAATCAGGACTGAGACTGGATGTTTTCTCAATATTAGCTCTGCTCCTTTGGAAAGGAGTTATAAAGGTTGCTGAATCAAAAAATTGTCATAAATCTACTAGTACATTGCTGTCAGATATTAGCACTGTCATTTCAAAATGAAGTCTACTGTGATCAATGGTAAGGAAACAGAAGATATGATAGCTCTTGCTGTAACACAAGTACATTTGGAAATGATTATTTGCAGGATGATACTTCCTGGGTTGATTAAGTGTTCAAAACAGTTTAGCAATCATATATTCAAACAGAAAATGTCTTTAAATTACTTTAAGTAAATTGGATAATAAATCCTCAGCTGCTATACACTAGACCTTTTAAAAATTGTTTTCAATGAAGACATAACAATTTGTACATCAAATGTGCAAAAGTGCCAGAAGTGCTCCGTCTGCTGCTGTGGACATCTGTAAGATCATAAACGTTTAGAAACATGATAGGCTTGGATATTCAGGTAGAATGCACCTTTCATTCTATTGGCAATGCAGTAAAACCTCACTCAAACTATGTTCTATCCCTTTACTGGTCCCTGAAGAGAAGACCTTCTATACTCATGGAAGGTTGATGAATGCTGGTGGTAGATAATAAAAATAATTCTCATTAAATTAGTAGGCTTTGTATTAGTTCCATTCTTTGGACTTGTAATCACTTCGTACACCAAAATGTGGGTCCCAATGCCTCCTGGAGCCATATTTCTTCACCAGCTTGAGCTGAATTTATTTGGAAAGCAAAAGAAACTCTTGTGCGTAGACGCACTTTCTGAAACCATTTGCCTATGCTGGAGATTGAGATGATCTTACGAAAACCCTTTATACTTTGCTGACTTTCATCTACTGTGAAGCATTTGGATGAAGTGGAATTGCTTGCAAAATGATTTGTTATGGCATGGACTCTATGCTTCACTTTTACCCTTCATAATGAACTAGGAATGTCTATTTATTGCACAGTGCAGGAGTAGTGAATCATCATGGGTGATGTAGAGCTGAATGCATAATTAATGTCATGGAAAAACCAGAGTAATATTATGCTCTTTACCTATTATTGTCGAAAGAACAGCAGCTGCCAGTGTAAAAAGTCATTTATATTTGTAATAGCTTGTACTGGTGAAAAAATCAAGGCTGCTGGAGGTGGTATGCGTTTCTTCTTTGTCTGTCTTGTCTTTCTTCACTCTTTTACTTGCCTTTTGCTTCCCCTTTTTTCTCTACTGTACGTACCATTCACTGGTTACTTGTTCAGAAGGAAAGTTGTACTATTAGAAATAAGCTTTCTGCTTATTTCCCCCCTTCCTTTTTTTTTGGTCTCATATCCCATTCATCATCACAGTCTTTCAGCAACTGTATCCGTTTAAATGAAGTCATGAATAAATGAAATAATAAACAGGAAAAGACAGAGCTTCTAGCTATGGCTATCATTGTTTAAAAATAAATGGAAAAACAATGTTCCTAAACAGAAAGCTCAAGGAATAAAACCCTATAAATTTTCAGAGTCTGAAAACTGAATTTTATCTAAACTTGCTCATTGATCTACCAGAAGTTTGATTTATAACTTGTCCAATAGTGTTTGGAAAGTTCATACCAAAAGTTAAAATTCCTTGTGTTGTTCAACATATGATATCTATACAGTAAAAATAGAAACATTCATCGTGCTTTAGGCCAAGAATTTTTTTTTAAAAGGATTTGCTTTTAATACTGATTTTAACAAGGTTTCAGAAAAAAAAAAAAAAGTCTTTGCAATATTTCTTTCTTTGTTGGAAGTTCCAGGGTATAAGATAGAGTAATGTTCCGCACTTTTTTGGTATTATTTTCACCTTGCCCTAAGGTAAAGTCCCAGGTGGATAGATTCTAGTTACCTGGTGGTGTCTCTGATAGTTGGGATATGATATTAACTGGAATCACCTGACTATCTGGACTTATCTTCTGACAGACCTTTGGATGTCTAGATCACCTGATCTTGCACAAGAAAAAGAGGTTTTAACCACTGGTGCCATCAGTGGTCTGGTTGACTCAAGGAGTGTCTTTCCACTCCTTTCTGCCCTTCTCTTTAAAATTTCATCTGATAATAGCTAGCTAGTTTGAGTTTAACAAAAACCTTGTGGTTTCTTATCATTCCAGATTAAATTTAGAGCTTTTCTGCTCAGAAACAAAGGACTATGATTCAGTTCTTGGAGATGTAACTGGTCAGTTCTGTGTAATGGAGATAAATGGATTAAAACTGACTGAACTTTGGTTATCTTCCATGGCTTTTCAATCTGAACATTTCATGTTTTCCTTTACTGTGTGGTTGCCTTGATCTTCATTCCACAGACTTGCTGAGATGTTTTCATATCAGCTTAGTCTTTCAATATTTCTTTCAAATTCATGTTCTCTCTCGTGTATTCGTACTTCTGCTTAACTAAAATACCAAAATGCCTTCCTCTGGCTACTTAGTGACATTTTGTACATTGGAGAAAATTAGAGTAAGCCTTTTAAATGATAGTTTGGTGTACGAAAAAGAGCGACTAGCTTCTGATACATAGAATGTGACAGGGCAATATATCTGAAGAAGTTAGACTGGAACTGACAGTCTTGTTACGGAATCTGTATAGGCAAGAGCTTAGTGTTACAATCTTAAGCTACCTGTTTGCCAGAAAGCACTAGGCTGGAGCCATCCTTTAAATGAAAAAGAAAATTTAACTCAATTAGGAAATGAAAGTGTTTGATGTAAGTAGGAATGTGATGGAGACAGTGACTGAAAGCCTTGGCCTAGCACTGAGCCTGAACTTCTAAGAACTGACTACTCAGAAGATACACATGCAGATGTGTTTCTGTTTGTTCATGCTGTGCTTCAGACAGGAAGACTTTGTATTTCACTGAACTATGCTACTAGGATGCAATTCATGCTTAGTTTTAACACTACTGTAGGAAAAAAACCAGTAGTACTCATATTTGGCCACTATAACTCTTCTTCTTAAGAACTTGACTGTCCTGCTCCTGCCCTTACATCTATGTTCTCTTGTGAAGGGGTCTAGTAAGCAAATTTTAGGTAGGATGCTGAGGATAAACTGAACATCAAGGTGAAACCTGGAATGCTCCAACATAACAAAAAATACAAGCATAAGGAATCACATCTCAATATTTTACTCTCCACCGGTACTGAAAGAGTCTTAAACCAAGATCTTCAAGGGTATTTACATCGTTCACCATTGACCACACAAGGTGGAGATCTGAGGCCTTTTTTTATTACCACCTCTTTTTTCCTCTTTTATTTTTTATCTTTCTCTCTTTTTCTCCTTTTTTTTTCTTTCTTTTTTTTTTTTTTTAAATTGTTTTAGTGGCTACACTCTGTCATCACAGAACTCAAATAGCTAGTGATTTGAGGAAAAACAAGATATCGTAGTATTGGTGGGTAAATATAGTTGTCTCTACATGCTTTTCTTTCCCAGCTTCTAAAAGCAAAGTGTAATTATAAGGTTGCTACCACCAGGAGGGTCATCCAGAATAACTCTTCTTGTATCTGAATAAAATAAAATGTATATTTTCTTTCTTTTTCTTTTATGCATTTTTTGGGTAGCACTGCATGACGAAGGTTTGACAGGGATGTTTTTCCAATCAGAGAGAAGCATACATGTATTTTGCTGCTGGAATACAATTCTATTCTGGTAAACATTGCAGTGACAAAAAACCAGGGTACTTTCCTACAGCCCTGGGGCTTATAGGTTAAACAGGCTCCTGTTAGGTTTAACTTGAAGCTAGTGCAGGTTATTCAGTGAGAAAGTTGAAGAAAGATCCTCAAAGTTATAACCATTGATTCTGGTTAGTGTTATACTAATTAGTTACGTGTCACAGAATACAGCAGTGTGTCAATAACAGCTTGCTGGGCCCCAGTAACAGGTATCATTAGGTGAAATACTAATGTGATCTCTAAACCATCCTACTGTTACTATCTTTCACAGTAAAGCTCAGAAGCCCCTAACAATAGCAGAGCTGTTTGGCTTTTGCTCAAATTCAAACACATAACAGAAGATCATTCATTGTCCTCAGTTCAAAGCCGACTGGAAGAGGCAGAAACTAGGTAGGAAGAGAAAGAGAGACAGAGAAGCAATACGGCTAAGGTAATAAATCGGACTGTCCTGGGAAGTTTGGGAGCAGGCTGCCTGAATGTTTCCCTGTGGATCTGACTGTAGTGGCCTGGAAAACTTCTGCTACAGCTCTGTCTCACCTCCTTTCTGTTCGTAAAAAGCTTAAGGAGAAGGAGCAATGTCCTAATGATGGAAGCAAGGTGTTGTAGGGGAGTAAATTTTTAATTTAATTCAGGCCTGGAATGACATTTGGGTGCTTTTAAAATTTGTTAAGATCAGTGATGGACATGGAAATGTTTCTGTGATTTCCTGTAAGTATTTCAGGCACCTGCATGCTAACATACCTGAAGAAAATTAGTTTTATTTACTGGATCTTAATAAACATATTTTCATGTCCAGACAAAAGAAGGAAAGTTAAAGGTACAATTCATCTGTAACTACTAGGATTTCTTAACTTGTCTTTGATTTTGGGGCTGCATTTAAAAGCCTAAGCCACTTTGATTTCAGTAAGGTTTAAGCTCCTCATCGCTCCTATGAATCCGGGTCTTAGTAGGTTTTGACATTTAATATATCATGGAAAAATTATGTTTCACTCTAGGATGAGGAGCGGGTTATCTCTTGACAAAATGAGCCTCCAGGTTAGAAATCCTGTACAGGTGGAGACAGTTAACATGCAGACTGTATAAAATACTGGACCTGGAATCTTATGTCTCGAGACCTGAAATACACTTTCTGTTAAACCATCTGACCTGATATTACTGGGGTGTAACTGTTGTCATAACTTTCTGAATGCAGAATGCCTTTTTCTCAGTGGGAGCTCAGCTTGTTCTAGGGAGTAGTAATTGCCACTTATTTGTTTTGAATGAGATAACTCCATCAAATACAAAATTTGAATGAGAACACTTGCAAAATTAAACCTCTCTGTTTAACAGTATCTTTAAAGGTAGATGCAAAAGTGACTACATATATATCTGCATTTAAAAGCATTTATCTGACATTTTAAAATGATTCCAATAATAGTTAAATTAATTCTAGATCTCAGTCAACTCCACAAAATCAGACCAGTTTATTATCTTGTCACACGTAGTTTTGAATCAGAATTTATTTGTTATACCGTAGTAACTCAAGCAGAGACATTTGCTTTTATTCCAGAAGGAAGGCTTTTGAGGAGCTAAAAGAATTAAGGGTATGATTAAAAGTTGGACTTGGTGATTACCTATGGTATATGCTTACCTAGGAAGTGTCCCTCACTGCTGTAATAATTGGAGAAAATGATTTTCTGAATAAGCTTGAAACATAGTGGCTTTTCAGGAAATAAAATGAAGCAGGGCAATAACTAGTATTTTGTGTTATGACACTGTTAGTTTTTGTTCTATCTTCCAGTGCTCTAATTAAAAAATTCAAAAAAAACCAAACCAATATATTTTTGTGAGAGTTCTTTATTTTCTTACCCGTGAGATCCTGGAGTACATCAACGGTGGTGATCTTAAACACAGTGTCTCACATACAGGGTGATATTACAATTTAGAAGGCTTCACAAGTCAAATATACTCTTACTTTTTCAGTATTGATCTGTTTATTCCATTTGCTAGATGATACAAGAAAAAGGAGTGGCTCATTGAAATTGTCTCTTTTGAGATCATAAGCATGTTATTTTTGTATACCACATTTCTGCATTAAATTGTGTTCTGCCACAGAGATAGACTAGTGCTCTTTTTTGCTTTCTTTCAGCAAGACTTTGTATCAGCTTTATTATTTCATAAATTCTGTAGTTTATATCCACATATTCTCCTACCCTCCTAGTCACTTCACTTTGCAGTCCCTTTATCTCTGATATAATGTGCCCCCATATAATAATGCCAGAAAACATACCAATGTCTTCAGAAAGAAAAATCACAATGTTTAAGACTGGACTCTAGAAGTTAAATAAAGATAAAAGGTAAGTATGGGAAGTTGAAGTTAAACATACTGAGATGCAGAATTAGGTTCCCAGAACACATACCCAAAAAAAGGAAAAGCTTTTTTTTCTGTTTTTGTTAAAACTTATGATAAAGATCAGAAATTATGCTGAATCTTAATTCTAAAGTCATTTATTGTGGCAGTTTAGAAATTGTAATCTTATGTTCCTACCCAAGTAAGCATATCTGGGATTTGGATAATGGTTCCAACCTACCTGAACAGTACAGTTTAGAGTAATTTACAGTTATTAGGTTTCAAGGGGAGAAAATATTGTGTATTAAAGGCTCCTTCCTCTATCAGAGAAAACTATAACAAGAACTAGTGGCTGGATGTTAAAATCAAACAAATTCAACTTAGAAATTAGTCATACATGTTTACTGTTGTTGGTGTTAACCACTGGAATTACTTACAGACAGAAATGGTATATTCTCTACCTCTTGGTATTTTCAGATCAGTCCTGGATGTTTTTCTGAAAGCTATGATTCAGTCAAACCCATTTCTACTGATGTGACTACAGGAATAATTAGGTATATTGTTTACCTTGAGATATGTGCAAAGGCAGACTAAATGTCTCAGTGCCTCCTCTTGATCTTGAAGTATTTTATTAGATAACTCTGTTCACATGGAATATAAATATTTTAAAAGTTGAGGTTTTATAGAAAAGTGTTTTTTATTTTTATTTTTGAAAGTATCAGTTTCTCCACTGAGCAACATTGTACCAGACACCTATTGTACTTATGTTGATAACAGTCTTTGGTTTTAGGTTTTCCCTTTTAACCTGGCTTCTGCTAGCCCTACAGTAACAGAGGCAGTTTGATTACGTTGTATCTATCTCTAATGATCCTGCTTGCAAGGTCTATATTACACTTTTCATGATCCTTCCACATTTTGAATGGCTTGAATCTGAAGCAGCTCTGAAACACAGGCTTGCAGCAATATGGGAGGAATTCACTCGAATATGACTTGTTTGGAACATTGTTTTAATGCAGTTACACAGGCACATGGGTCACAGCGTAGGTGGAAAAAGCTGAAGTCTGTGTGGCAAGGCCATACAGACCAAGGAGCTTGAGAATTGGCTTTTGCCCCCTAAGAGATTTCACTGAACATTTTTATTTGCATTTCTACTGCATAATTTTTAGGATGTTTGGAAAAGAGGGGTAGAATTTTTTGTTAGAAAATCACAGGGTATCTGAAGTTGGAAGGGACCCCTAGAGACCACATGGTTGGAGCCCCTGCTCAGAGTAAATTCACTGGGAACACCGCATAATAACTTTTATGTAGTCCACAAATCCTCTTCCCCCCTACACCCAGTAATAAGTCCTATACCCTTGTAGCCAATAACCCCCTTTTAGTTTGAAGGCCTGTGAGAGAAAGAGTTTCTGCCTTGACTCAACTCAGTGGTTTTCACAAGGGCAACCATTTTTCTCTTGACCGTCATAGGAACAGCTGATACTGTGTGCTCTAATTTTCACTGATTAGGTTTTCACTGATTATGTTACTGCAGTTCCCCTGCTCATCATGGTTCCTCAGATCCTTGATGGGTCTTTCTGTTTAATTTGCTTATCCTTTCATCACAGAGTCTACAATGAAACTTGTTTTTCAGGAAAGCAAATGTGGAACTCCTAAAAGAACAGAAAGAAAATTTTAGGTTTTCCTTTCACCAGCTCGCTCTACCTATTCAAGCAAGAAGTTGCTCAGCTTGGTAACTGAAATAATAATGAATCCCCAGCTTTTCATTCAGACCATAGGAAGGGTAGTGTGGGGAGTTCTGCTTCTTTCAGGTTTTCTCTGATCTGTACCAGAGAAGCAACGTCTGCTATTAAACTCATGTCTCTATGTTCAGTATCATTGGATTTATGCGCTTCAATTCCCCAGTAGTCCCAAGTTGATCAGATATAACACAGTTGCATTTCTGTTCACAGAGACCTCCTGATACAGTATTATGCAGGCTTTCTGCAAGCAGTAGAATGGGTGATACGTGATCTGGAAAACGTCTACATGGAACAAAGTTAGCTCTTCAAAATTTTGGAATCTTTTTGAACTGACAAAGTGAATTTTTCAAAGCTTTGTCTCATACAACTGACTCTTTTTACTTCAGTCTTTGGTACCTTTCTACTTAATATGAGACTGACTCTTTCACGGAACCATAGTATGAGCTGTAGCTCTGGAGAGGGAGAGTGAGTGGGATGAATGGGCACAGGAAGTAGCTACTCTTAGGGAGTGGGAGAAACTACAGATAAAGGAACATTAGAAACAGGTAATTTGTATTTAAAGAGCAAACAAGTATACTTCATCAGCTTTACATTAAGTCTCAGAAAACATCTTCCTCAACATATTGCTCAATATTTAGTGTTATATAGTTTGCAGATAAATTTATTGCTCCACTTCAAAATAATAGGACATTAAGCAGGACTTAGAAAGACAGTTTATATTCCACTTTAACCATGGAGTTGCCACTTACACTTTTTGACTAAACACGTCTATAAATTTATTAAAGGTCACTCATTGGCTGATGCCATTAATTTGTAATGCTCTTCAGGAGCACGGCTCCTGAAGTTTGATTTGTTTATTCATTGTGGGTTGTGACTTTTGAAATGTCCCCTATTTGACCTTTATATATGACACTGGTAAAAAATGGTACAAGTATGCTACTTATCCTGGACCTGAAGCATTCCACTTGGAAAATAAAGGTCACCCGAGATCATTAATTATAGTTGATGTAAGTTGGTAAGGAAAATGTTTGTAAATAAGTTTCAGTAGGTAAGTGGCTAAAATGGCCGTCATTTTTTTAAGTTGGAAGATGCTGATTAAGGGATTACAGGGTGAGTCTCATTTCTTGTTCTTTTGAAATTCATCTAATTTCACTGACTTCAGACCCTTTGTAATTGCTCATGGATAGTTTAATGGTTCTTGAAGTTGGTAGTTATATCACAGGTCTGAAACAGAGATAGGAAACTTCATCTTCTACAAAACCATTGTGTCATCATTAGTGGTGTTACACAGGCAGAAACATATTACCGTGATACTAATATATCTTGCTCACTAGTACTCAGAGTTTAAAGTATGGAAAAATTACTTCATTTCACATCTATTATATATTATAAACTGTATACTACACTTCAAATGTGGTGAAGCTTAAAGGATCCCTTTACTTCTTCAAATCATTCTCTTTGTTATAAAACAAACAGGCGAAGGCAAGCAAGTACCTTACAGATGCTATGTGTAAAGTCATACTGACTAAAAAGATGGGCTCTAATAGCATATATGCTCCTAGTTAAAAAAAAAAAGTTGCTTCCTAGTTCATATATCACGATGCATTAAAAAGAGTCTGTGTAAGTAAAAGGAAAGTGATTATGGTTTTAAAGCATAGGCAACCTTAATTTATTACCTATTATCACCATTAATAGTGTGCTAACATTACTGTTTTTATGGGTAGAAACAGAGCTGTGTTTTCTGTAAACCCTCTACCTGGTGTGTTATGCGTACTAGAAGACTATCTATACTAACAATATTAGAAACACAGAGACCTGTAGGAAAAGAGAGGCCAATTTCCCAGAGCTGTTTTCTGAAGTGAATTCTATCCTTCCTTCTGCTTCAGACTTCCTACGTGGTCCTGTAAAAAGTGTCTTCAAAAACTTATAAGTTAGTCATATGTGAATGGGGTTCATTGGAGATTCAAAAGACGCATTCACGGCATGAAGACTTCAGGTTACCCATTGTCAGCATCATCAGTATGTTGATGCAGTAGATCACCATATGATCTCACTCTATCTATTGTGTGTGTATTGTGTGTGTTTCTGTTCTGCAACTAAAAGCTTTGCAATTCAAATGAATCTTTTGAATTTTATTTAACAGTTTCTGTCATTGTTGCTCCTCTTGTACTGCACAGAGCATCCATAAATGGAATTTACAGAACATTGTTTGTCTTTATTGGAGACCTGATGTAGCTGGGAAATTGAAGCTCATGTCGCATCTGTATCTCAACTTTTTGTGACTCCTGGCAAGTTAATACTTGAAGAAAGGCCCCATTTTTTCTGGGTGATTCTGTCCTTTTCCCATATCGTCTTTGTGTGACTTTGAAATTTTTTGTACTGGCTGGGTGGAAATCCTTCATTTTGTTTGTAGTCAAAAATGGCCTGTTTACTGGGTGGTGCTTGTATGCAGTAGAAAACCAGGAAAACCTTAAAACAGACTTCAAAACAATTTGGAAAACCTGAAAGAGTCTCCCCCTTTGAATCAGAGGGTCCATGAATCGCCCAGTGTGGCAACATTTATTTAGTAGATCTGAATGTCTATGTGGACTAAATTAAAATATAGTTGTGAAATGACACTTGATTTGCACAAGATGCCTTCTACTAGTCCATGGTAAATATTAATTGAGTTTTCCCAGGGCTTCAAATTCTCTGCTATTTCATAAAGGAGCCCTTGTTAAGGAAATGAAAACTGAAGAGTGATAGTCAGCAAACATTTTGGGAATCTTCATTTTGGTGAGTCAGTACATGAAAATGTTTTCAGAGTTAGCAGATAGAAACTCCAGGCAGTACAAAGAAAGTTTTTCAGAAAATTCAAACTGAAATTTATGATATGACTTTGTACCAGACAAAGACTTAAGTGAGATTTATAAGCACAACTTCAATTATGGGATTACTTCTCCAATATTATATAGATAAACAATTAAATAGAATAACCTGATATTAAAGGTATGACTACTTCTGAATTTAACTGTCCATATCAAAATGAAAAAGAAGCATGCAATTCTTTTTTTGAAGCTGTTAGTAAACCATTATTTTAAAAGTTTTAAAGCATAAATTTTTTGTAGCGTTCATTTCTCTGATGAAACTGTAGCTGATGACTGGAATGTTAAACTTGTTGTCATTGAGGGAACAGTAATTTTCAAAGAAAGTTTAATGTTCTTTTAGAGGAAGCATGAACACTTCTAATTGTCTGTGTTGCTATAACGTAACTTTGTGAATTTTATGTATGTGGAATTGATAAATAGATTTTCCATTTAAAATGTCTCTCTACAGAAATGATGGATTACCAAAATTTAACAATTAAACAATTAACAATTTGTTAAGAAACTAGATATGCCAACTGTATCCTGGGCTGCATCAAGAGAAGCATGGTCAGGAGGGTGAGGGAGGTGCTTCTGCCCCTCTACTCGGCTCCGGTGAGATCCCACCTGGAGTACTGCATCCAGCTCTGAAGCTCCCAGCACAAGAGGGACATGGACCTGTGGGAGCGGGTCCAGAGGAGGGCCACAAAAATGATCTGATGGCTGAAGCACCTCTCCTATGAGAAAAGGCTGAGGGAGTTGGGGCTGTTCAGCCTGGAGAAGAGAAGGCTGCGGGGAGACCTTATAGCAACCTTTTAGTACCTGAAGGGGGCCTATAGGAAAGATGGGGAAAATATTTTCAGCAGGGCTTGTTGCGATAGGACAAGGAGCAATGGCTTTAAACTAAGGAAGGGTAGATTTAGAGTAGAAATAAGGAAGAAATTTTTTACGGTAAGGGTGGTGAAACACTGGAATAGATTGCCCAGAGAGGTAGTGGAGGCCCCATCCCTGGAAACATTCAAGGCCAGGCTGGACAGAGCTCTGATCAACCTGATCTAGTTGAAGATGTCCCTGCTCACTGCAGGTGGGCTGGGCTAGATGACCTTTAAAGTTCCCTTTGAACCCAAAGCATTCTATGATTCTGTGATTCCATTATTTACTATTGTTTATTTTTAAAATCATCATTATTGGAATTTGCTGACATTTTTCTTTTTTTTTTTTTAATATCCTTCAGCAAAATGTCTATTACAGTTTTAGCAACAGCAGAAGCAAAGGTAAACTGTCCAGATTAAAACGGCTAGCAACTACATTTGGCACTGATACATAAATATCTAAACTTTCTCCCCTAAAATGTATTTTGAACATGTAAACACCAAAAATGGGTGGCTGCAAATATTCAAGTTTATAGTCTGGGCTAGTGCTGCCCACAAGGCAAGTACTAAAGGCTGTTTATTGGAGTCTTTCTCCAATAACTGATCAATACCTGTCATATACAGTCTATACAGTAAAGTTGTATTGCTTTTTACGATTGGACTCTTTTCATTATGGATATTGCTAAAATTGTAGCTACAAGTTATTCTGGTAGGGTGGTTGTCCCCCCTTCCTGCCCTGAATACCAGAGGTGATAACGTTCTGCTATCTGATATTCATATATGTCAGTGGTATACTAAAGAGTGTTATTGCATGACAGCATACCAACAGAAAAAACATGGTAGTAGACAGTGTCTTTACACTATTGTATACAGTGCTGCAAAGTTTTCAGTGAGCTGTTTTTCATTGTACTTTTTTCCTTTTTCCTCCTCTTTAAGAACAGTAGGGACTTTGGCTTGTAGCTATCAGTTTTCAGCTACCTCCTCTCAGAGCAAGTATTTCACTGATGTACTGGTTTTCTTCCTACCTAATTTTTGTATGTGTATATATATATGCGCACACACACATAAAGAGCACATATAAATGCTCTTATGGTTCTGCTGGGGTTGCCTGGTACTATTTCAGGCTTTCAGATGGTTTACAACAGGCATATCCTGAAATACAGCAGCATAAACGTGTAGATATGTGAATCAGGCTGTCTCTCTGAAATGATGGGTTACAACAAAAAACATTGTAGGGAAGGAATGTTGCCATAGAAGGCTTGCTGATAAGATTAGTGGCAGTGCTGATACTGGCTATGTTTGACATAGCATGACAGACTTTCACAAGCTCTGCTGTAATAACACTCCAGTCTTAGACAGAAAAGCATGAAAAGAAATAAAATAGCTGATCAGTCTATTTCTATATTTATAATCTTCACCACTTACATTTAATGGTAAGAATACCAAAAAACATAGGAGAATGCCTTATCTAAGAAACAGTTGAGACATCTCAAAACTCCTTAATTCCTGTGTCAGGTCCTCACAGTCAAACTATGACCTGAAAAAATCATTTTGGTTTCCATGTAACACACAAGCTATAGGTTTCAAACGTTACCACTGTTGCAAGGCTGTGAAAGAGGCAAGTTTGCACTGGGAGTGAAAAATATTCTACAGTGATGGTGCCATGTCAGGAGTGTAGCTTTTGATCTCTTTGTATGTCAACAGCCTTCTCAGTCTGACACACTTGGTAGGCACCTATATACCACTAAGTCCAAGTGATATTCAGGTGATAGGCCAATGAGGACACCAGACCAAGCTGTGTTCAGAGCACACTGAAACTGTGAACATGATGTCCACACAGAATATGGTGTTATGATAGCTGCTTTTTAGTATCAGATATCCTTTTTTAAAGTTTGAGTTAGACATCAAACTGTCCTAGATGCTCACTGATACGGGTGTAAATAGATACTGAGTCCTTTATGATGCATACTCAAAGTGGTCAAATGTGGTACCAGCCGTTATTATTCTCATTTCCAAAGATCACAGGAAATGGTGCATTTCAGCTCCACACCTGAACGGGCCCTGCAGTTGGTTCAGCTTTTGATCTTGACCTCTGTGTCCAACAAAGTGATGCATGAGCCTCATGCACAATTAACTTACTGTGTTGTCAGATTCATGTTTTTTGAAGAAAGGTTGCTCTGTCTTGGTTTCCAACACTTTCCAGTAGAAGGGACTTTGCATAAAGAAGATTAAAACAAAAACAGACTTTCATTGCCTTTGTAGAAACAACTGTACAATCCCCAAATTCTGGCTAACCACTGCTTATCACTTCAGACTACTGACTCCATATGCAACAAGTGGATTTGGTAATGAGTGGTCAATTTTGTTGAAAATAACTGGTCAAAACTGTTTACTTAAAAGTAAATTAAACCCAACCCAAAGTTGTCTTGCCAGAATAAGCATAGTAAGTCTGATGCACAAAACCACTTCAACATTAGAGACTTGGTTCCACAGGTCAAAACAGAACTAAAAATGTGAAATACTGACTTTGGCAAGAAATACTGATTTTTGATCTCCATCATTTTGCCAAAATAATTAGCTGGGGAATAGAGTTTTAACACTAATTATTACTGCTCATGCTTTGGGGAGTAAGAGCAGGCAAACAAGCATTACTGGAATGTTCAAGTCTTACAAATAGTGAAATATCACAAACACAGCATTCTGGGAAGGAAAGACCTTATTTTGTATTTAGCTTTTCTTCACCTTGTCCTAATTCACACACCATACTATTTAATGTTTACTGTGACTTAATCTTAGGAAGGGTCAGTCTGAAAAAAAATGTTAATTTTTAAATCCTTTGTGTCCACAAACATGTTAAATGGTAGTTGCAGATGCATTTTTTTCTTTTCGTTGATACAGTAGTGCTTAGCTTGTGTTCCTTTCTAGAATGAAAGTTAATCCTTTGTGTGAAATAACAATAGCAAATAGAAAGACAGGTAACTATTTCAAGAAATATGAACTGATTTGTTTGAAACTGAACATCTATGGACAAAGCTATATCAAATTTAGACACTGCTTCTGAAACTTATGAGTGTACAGTAAATCAGTACCCTGAGGGCAAGCAAAGCCTGAAAGATCAAAAGCGATGTGCCTTTTTACCTATAACAATTTGCTGTATATGATTTTGTAAGATGTAGCAGTATTGTGGAATGTGGGAAGAATAAACAGAGCCTGGCATACCTTAAGTGACTGCAGAATTCATTATCAATTGCTTTAGTAGGAAAGAATGTAATCCTCTGTGAAAACACTCTCATTTGTAAAAGTGAAATGGTTAAAATGTTACAAAGTGGGTGATTATTCTTAATTTTTGGATTACTCTAATTTGGTAGCGCAGTTATCTAGCAAATCCATATGCAAAATACAGCTGACCAGAATATTAAATATAACCTCCAGCTGGAGGAGTCCTCAGCTCCATAGATTTTTTTTTTACAACTACTAGAGCTAAAATAGATCTCAATTAATACGCAAAAAGCTTTCTCAGAGTTTTTTGGATGTTGAACTGTAATAGAAAGTGAATTCAGTGAGGATTAAGGCTAAGCTCTGCAAATGGCCTTAGGAGTAGGAACAACATATCCTGAAATCTCACCTTCTCCTGGATTTAGCAGCCTGTGTGAAGAAGGAATTCACAGCTTCAGACTGGACTTAGGCACATTAGTTGTTCTTCTCAGTGCCAAGAAACTATTGGCGTTTTTCCTCCAACATGTGTTGCAAAGCAGCAGGCTGTGGTCTGTGCTGTGAGAAGACAGTTTGGTGAGGGCAGAGGGCCGAAGTGGTGTGCACCTAGCTTTCAGCAGAGCTTCCTCACCACGTGGAGCCCACACCGTGACTGCTGTTCTCCTTGCATAGGGATGAACTAGCAGGTGCAAAGCTACAGTGGTGGGATGAGGTGGGGAACACACTCTTGACCTTGGAGTATTTGTGCGTTAGTCACTAAGTATAGCAGAAAAACAGAATCTGCAGCAAAACTTGGAGCCCAGGTCCCCCTTAATGTGATCTGAAGGTTTTCCCCTCTGTATTTGCACAAATCAAGAATCCTCTGCTGCGTCGCTACACAGCTTTCACATGACGAGTGAAAAATGTACCCACCAACTGGAGCCAGCAGACTGCTGGGCTGAATCGCTTGATCTTGTCTACAGAGAAGGGGTTTAACTTAGACTCCATTAAGTGACTGTAGTTTGGAGGTATGAGTCTGGGCAGAAAGGCTTGAAGTAATTTTCGGGAAACCTTGTGGTAGTGCTAAATCTGGTGCAGTCATTTCTATTCTAAGCTTTAAAAGTGGAAGCATGTTTAACGGTTATTGTACCAAGAAAAGAAAAATAATCTGTAGCTATAGATTAAAGTGTCTGCAGACTCAAAAGAGAGCTATAAAGGTAAATAAATATTTTTTTTATGAAACCTGTGTCGTGTTAAATGACAAGAATCTACATTCAACTAAAGTAGTGCGATTTATGCTTATGGTAACAGGAAAACCTGAGGCAGAAACTAATTTTCTGCATCCACTGAACTTGCATTCATGTGAAAAAATCTAATGATAGTAATAGAACTACCTGTGGGAGTAAAATTTACTGCAGAGTGTGAAATGTCCAAGAAGGTTTATTATATGATATGCAATATTTTACAAGTGTTCTGCAGTACGGGTTCATCCTATAAGGTGTTGTCTGCTTGCTTGATAGCTCCGTGGTTCCTTAGTTCCATTGACACTTACAAAGATTTCAAGCTTTGATGGAGTTTTAACCTCTGTGTGCTCTGTTTAGAAAAGAGTGAAAGGCTACAACTTTTTCTTCTGTTAGTAGGTACATTCAGATATGCATTAAGGACATTTAAATGCAATTTTAAAAAATGCTTGCTTTACTTTGTAGTGAAAAAGAAGTGAGCTTGGATTCCTTTTTTTCTAGGAGTCTAGCTCTAGCTATCTAGAGCTATCTGTCATACCTTGTGTGAAGTTACTTAGTGCTTACATGATCCCTTCCAATAGCTCTGCTGTGATGGCAGTAATCTTCAGGATGAAGGAGGTCTTTATTGCCATTTCCGATGGATGTACATCTTAAAGCAGCTGGTTTATTGATTTCATCAGCCTTGAATATTAATGTTGACTGTAAGCCAAATCCTGTCGGTTTGACAGCCATATGGTAGTTGCACTGTTCTGTGTTACTTTATGGAGGTAACGGGATTTGGCCCTTCCGAGTTTTAAAATATTTGAGCTTTTCTATGCTATACATCCATTTATCTGTCTTTGTTATATTTCAAATATGCATGAAATTGATTCAGTTGACTATAACAGCTACAGTGTCACTTGTAAAAATTAGATGGGAGTAACTGTGAGAAGATTTCTGGTTTGCGAGGTAGTCATTTTTGCCTTAGACATATGAATGTTCAATATCATACATTGCAAATGTCACAGAATTGAATATGTAACTGGTATCTTTAATGGGTATTTTTGTATCAAAATATTTATGCATCTTTTACACTTATTTTTATGTTATATACGAAAAGAGTGTGCATGAAGAAAACGTTTTTGTTGAGCATATTCCCTGTCCACTTACTGAAGGCAGGTATTGTTCATGGTTGCTGAATCCAGTAGCTGGACAGAGACTGCCGCAGATCCTTTTCCTGAGGTTCAGATGGTAATGAGGTTGAGCATGCGTTCCTAATAGGCACACATACTCACAAACCATGAATATACATTTACAGACGTCTGGCCACACAGATCAAAGCAGAAACATTCAGCACATGCAAAAATGAACAGCACATGTGGCCTCATCCTGTTACATCAAGATGAAGACCCGTTAATAGGAATATATATGTACACGTGCACAAGGTGGATCCCTCCAGCAGCCAGGCTCAGACACTCGGTCTGCCCAGTATCTGCCACTGGATCCCAGTCTCCTCACTTTCTGTCACCTGGGCATGCAACCTCCACGGGTGGTACAGATCCCCTGATCCCCTTGTGCACACACAGACGCAGAGACATGCAGACACGCACACTGCAGATCCCTCCGGTAACCAGTCTTAGACACTCAGGCCACCCAGTGACTGGCTAGTGCATCCTTTTCTCTCTGGTTGTCACAGACACACACATCCCCACACACACTCTCTCAGCTGGTCTCTAGACTCTGTGGTCTCTCTAGCAGCCAACCTGGACCTGCAGGCCCCTCCAGGAGCTGTCTCCATCACAGAGGAGCACACAGGAATCCACCCCAGGCTTATGGCCATTTCTGTACCTGGCTCCCACACCACATATCCTACTCCCTGACTAGTTCAGGTTGGTATTTCCTGGTGATTGCACAGTGACACAGGTACACTCATGGTGTGTGTGCAGTCCGGTCTCTGCAGTTACTGGCACCACAGACACACAATTGTTCTGACTTGTGGTCTGAGTCCAGTTGCTGGCACTCAGACCCTCTCACCCCCTGGCATACACATGAGTCCTTCACTAAGGAAAAGAGATAGAAATTGGATTTAATAGAAGACAGGACAGACTGTGATGACAGGCACAGTGCATGGCCAGGCAAGCATACTGACCAGCTGGATTATCAACATTTAAATATCACTATTTACATGTGACCATCCCCTTTTATCCTCTTATTAATCTATTTTCCCATGTTCATTCCTCCCCAGACCACTTCTCTCCCTTCCCCTGCCTTTGGCTCCTCCCTTAAACATCTCATTATAACTCTCATGTAATCTCAGGCAGCTCTTCCTCTGTGTGCCTTCACAAAGCCCATAATCCCCGGCCAGGCACCATGGGACTGAAGCACCCCTGGGACAACCCAGCTTGAGGTGGGGAGTGGATGGGTGCTCGTGTCTCTGATGGGGTTACTGATGTTCCCCAGCCTGACCCAGTGCCTCACATGTCTATGTGTGGGGAGAGGAGCCTTTTTTTCGTGTATCCTGACACATGGAGGCGAACTTGCAACCTTCTCACATTGGTTTTGAAGGTGAAAACAGCTTATTTCAAATAGCAGAACAGCAAAGAGACCAATGAAAAAGCTAGAGTAGAATCTGTATAGGAAATTTTCCATCAGCAATGCATGTCAGTGGCTAAGCCTTAACACCCCCACCTCCCCACCCCTCTTGGCAATAACAGCTCTCTTGGCGCAGCTGACAGACCTGTGACTACAGCAGTGCTAAGGGGCACCACTGTAATTCACAGGTAGTGTTCACGGGGTATAATGTGGTATGACATTATACTAAGTAGTGTGTGTTCCCTGCTCAGGAGAATGCCAGTTGCATCTCCTTCTACATAATAATTTCAGTATCTCTGTTACTGAAGATAATATGAAAAGTAGAAGGAATCATCTTTTGTTTATACATTAAAAACTGCTTTTCTTTAGGGAGCTGAAAATCAATTTGCAGCACAAAGGTATGAACACATTACAAGGTTTCTTAAAATAAGATATTTCTGTAGTCACAGTACTTGCTTAAAAACATCTATGGTGAAACTGAAGGAGTTAGCTGAGAAAAAGTAAACATATTTTATGCCGTGTATCTGCTCAGCTTTACACCTGGAACCTCCTGGTAGCTAAAAACAGACAAACTTGGAACATTGTTATCTACATAATTAAGAAAATGTTCAGGATCATAAAATTATCAGCTAAGACTATGACAACATTGTTGTATAGGTTGCATTTTTTTTGTGCAGTCCCTTTGGAAAAATTTTCAAACAGGTTTTGATATAAATCCAGTCAGAGGATTTATGAGAAAGAACAAACAGAAATGAATATTTTTCAGACCTTTAAACTTGATGATAATATTTTTCTGAAGACTAACAATAAAAACATGATGACATATCATAAAAGGAATGAACAGAAGCAGAAATACCGAGTGCTTTTAAGACTAGGTCTTTTGGATCCAGAACACGGTTGTGGATGAGGCAAAGATAAAGGTGACCGGCAAGAAAAAACTATAGAATAATTGATGTGAATTCTGATTCTTCGCGTCAATATGACCATAATCTTGTCACCAGAATTTAGGCCACCTTTTATGTTTTTAGGGTAGTATACTTCTGGATTTTCAGGGAATGCTATTTACTTATGATACTTGTATATCATTACTGTAAGTAGCTAAGGAAAAGGCAATGGTAATGACTTAAATGCTCTCAAATCATCTTGTTTAAAGCTTCATGATATACTGTATCCAGGGTAGTTCGAATATTTAGGTGCTTCATGGAGTGTAGAATATACTTGACTGCTGGTTTAATCAAGAGGACTAATACTAGAGCCTCTTGTAGAGGTTTCATCCTTCAAGTGTGCCATCTAAAGCTTCTGAATTTAGGAGCTGGCTGCTTAAATGACAGCTACTGAAATCAGGCTGAGATATTCGTATAGATTCTTCCTGGATACAATGGTTTGAGAAGTGAAGCCAGAAAAAATAGAAATTCAAACATATAGTGTGAAGTTACGGATTTTTATCTTTCACTGGTCTGTCAGTGCCTGAGCAGACAGCTTTAGAGGCTAGAATAAGACTTGTATTTTTGACCAGATTTTTTTTTATATAAACCTGAATCATAGAGTTGTGACACGTTTTAGTGGACAGGATAATAAATGTGGGAGTAGTTCCCTCTTTCTGACCCTCTCTCACTCAAGATGGTCAGCTCTGGGTGACACTCCAGAAAGCACAGCAAATTATTAAATCTTTACAGAACTATTTATCTAATTTACATACCTCCCTGTTTTAGAGGCACTTAGTCCTTGATCAGGTATCTAAACAGCTGTTATTCCATGGGTACACCCTCAGCATTTTGACTTGAAGCAGTAGCCTCATTCTGAAGCTAATCTTCCAATCAATTGCACTTATTGCACATTGTTTTGGTTCAAAGAGAAAATCTGGTGTATGCATACCAGCTGTTAGAGGAAATTAAACTGGGAAGTCTGCTCTAACTGTGCACTTCACCATAAAAGTTCAAATTAGTGACTGATCCTTTATAAGATATATATGGTGATGATATTTGGTCCCGGGGACCAGATTAAAGATGGTTGGAAGTAAAATCACAGACCATGAAGGGTGTTGCTGCTGTGTCTCATCTGCAACTGTTTTCATCTACTAGTCTTCCTCTGCTGTGATAAATTACTTATACTAGTACAAACTTGTTCAATAAATACCTTTAGATATGTAGAATGAAATATGCAGGAACATTGTATTTATCTTAAAAACAGTGTTTGTTTTAGAATTATTACTTTTTTAAACGTTATTTTTCTTCATAAAAGCTGTGTAAAAAGCTTTTTTTCTCCCAGTGTATGAACATGGAGATGACAATACTGAAAGCGGAGCACTATGTGTTTGATCTTTCTTGACCTGATCCGTAGCTCCTTTGGCAGATGTGGAGATGATGGGCAGTCTTTGATGAATTTGTTCCTGTCTCACTGAGATAGAAAGTCAATCCAATTCTCCATTTCTCACCTCTGTGTGATAACAATTAGTGCCAATGTCTTGTCAACAGTGTTCTCATGCAGGTCTGTTATATGGCAATCAGTATACATTTCATGGAAACTGTATACAACTAGAAGGTAGATAACAACTGTGTCGATATTTTAGGGTCAAGTACATCAGGATTCAGTGAAACAAAGCCCCAAAGTGAATATTAAGTTGGGGTTTTTTTTTTCCCCTTAAGAATATAGAAGTGCTTTATGCGAATGTTATATGAAGGTCATGCTGATCTAGCAACAATTTAAATGATCATCATAAAATTATTCTCGGATATTAAAATGTAGTGTAGAGTACATGTTTTGAAGTTATATCGATGGGTACATGTGGCATACAGTTAACCTATTGGATATTACCTATAAGCACATTCACGAGGAAGATACTGCAGAATGCAAGCACTTTAATTTAGCTGTAGAGGTATAATGAGATCCAGGGATCTTATTTCAAGGTGAAGCTAGATAAATCCAAGGTTGAAAAAGAAAGTACGTATTTCTAAAAGTAAAAATAATTAATGTTTATAGAATCTTATCTAGGGAAGTTGTGGATTTTCACTGCCTGAAAACTTAAAATAAGTCCAGTGTCTTACAAAAAGAGGTGTTTTAGCTAAAAAAGGAGATATGTAATTATATGGATTATAACACAGAAATTATTGGGGAAATTTCAGTAGCATGTGAATATTAGAGGCTAGACTGGATGATTGCAATGGTTCATAGGACTCAAAGGCTATCAGCTTGTCTGCTTGTAACTTAATCAAGGTTTGTGTTCTAAAAAGGAGAAAAAAAAAATTATCACTTTGTATCTTAGTAGACAAGAATTTTAAGCAATAGATGCTCTCAGTTTCAAATCACATTGCTTTTGTAGGGAAATGTTCTGGGTTAACAAAGTCGAGATAAACAGTGACAAAGGTTGCTATACTACTTTGAATACATGAACAAAGTGTCACAAATATTTGGTAGATTTTTCTGACATGGATAAGAGCATCAAATATCTGTAATACTTTGAATTAATAAACAAACTACCTCTGATTGTTTGGTGTGTTCTTCTGAGGTGAGTGAGCAACATCTTTGACAAATGTCAGAAGTCTTGCTATAATATCAGGAGATAATGAATAATTTTTGCAGTAAAATAATTACTATTATTATGCATTTATACTACAGTGTTATTATTTATGCATTCATTCTGCATTACTAGCCAAATTAATCAGGTTAAAATGGTTTAATTATATTAGGTTCTTATTGTGATGAAAAGGTAAAAGTACTTCTGAGCCAATTACATTACAGGATATTTCTGATTTTAAAACCAGACAAGATACAGAGGGAGAACAACAGAATAAGAGCTTAGAAGGGAAAATATAAGGAAATACTTTTCTAACAGAAAGAGAGTGTGGCCAGCAGGACGAGGGAGGTTCTCCTTCCCCTCTACACTGTCCTGGTGAGGCCCCATCTGGAGTGCTGTGTCCAGTTAAATTAAATTAAAGACATTAAATCTAAGTCTCATTGGATTTTAGACCTTTTTTACAGAATGAAAATGCATACATAATTCAGGGATTTATGATTTTTTCACAACTATTTGGTTCCTGTAAGAAGATGTGATTGTTGGGCAATCTGAAAGCAAATTTTGACAAAGTTGCCAAAGGCAGGGTCGTAGAAAGATTTTAAGTACTTGAAGTGAAAGAGCAGCATATTTTGAAGTCTTAGTCTAAACCTGCGAGGTGCAGAGCTCCCGCGGAGCTCTTTTTTTATGTTTGACAGGTCTGTAATCTGTAAGCACTTCAGTTCCTGACCTTAAAGTTGCCCAGATGCTTAAATCACTGTTACTGCAGTTGTCAGAAGTATTTCAATCCTGGTAGTTCAGCAATTCAGCCCTAACTCAGGGATCCAGAAACTAGGCACCTACTGCCTTCTTCCTTTGAGGGGTATGAACTGCTAAGCTTCCTCGGACTTACTGATTACTGAACATGCAGTGATAGCTGCTGCTTTCTTTTATAGCACATCTAAAGGATAAATCTCCTTTTTCACTTAGAGATTTGGTTATTTTAATGACAGTGTGAACCCAGATTCTGTTCCTCCTTTCCTGAAAAAAACCCCAAAACGTTATGCTTATTTCCTTAGAGTCGCCAACTTGATTTAGACTCTATGCATACATTTGTCAGCACAAATGCTTTCCATCTCAAACACTAAACCTATGTATCTGTGATGAATTCTTGAATCAAAGAAGCCAGATAAATGAAAAGCAAGTTGACTTCTAATCCATAGAGCTCTCCATAAGCAGGGAAATTCTGCACATTTTATCCAACAATGACAGGATGTCAAACAAATGTTAGTAATGCACTAGGACCGTATCACAGTCAGCCATGAGTTTTGAAGGAACTCAGATGGGAAACTGCTGAATTTCTGGTGAACTTGTGTAAACTAGTATCTAGTAAATCCAGCCACTCATTCAGGACTGCCAGGTTGCCAGCTGAACTTCTATCTTGAAAAAGAACTTTAAAGGAAATTCTGGGAACTACAAGATGAATCTGACTTCCATTCCTTGTAGAATGACAATCTATAATAAAGAATGACATAATGAAGCACAGGTGTAATGTCATTGTGTTAGGAACCAGGCAACATGTAGTTGTGTAAGAGTGTGAGTGACTAAGTGGGATTGGAGGAGAGGTTCTTTGATGACTTTGGAGAACTTACTCTTCGGTAGCTTACTTTTAGAACCCTGAGAGTAGAATTATAGAATCATAGAATGCTTTGGGTTGGAAGGGACTTTAGAGGTTGTCTAGCCCAACCCCCCTGCAATGATCAGGGACATCTTCAACTAGACCAGGTTGCTCAGAGCGCTGTCCAACCTGGCCTTGAATGTTTCCAGGGATGGGGCCTCCATTATCTCTCTGAGCAAACTGTTCCTGTGTTTCACCACCCTTATTGTAAAAAATTACTTCCTTATATCTAGTTGAAATCTATCCTCTCTTAGTTTAAAGGGATTGCTGCTTGTCCTATCGCAATAAGCCCTCCTGAAAATATTTTCCCCATCTTTCCCTTTTCAGGGGGAAGAAAAGCATGGATCCCCATGGATTAGTAATGGGTTTCTTTTGATCGGCATTTTCACAAATGACATTAGAACAGGGAATGTGTAATCAAATATTCAGGTCTGCAGATGCTACTGAGGCCTTTCAGGCAGTTAAATATGACAATGATGGTGAGAAACCCCAGGAGGACACCACAGAACTGATGTACCGAGCAAAGAAATGCCAGATGATGCATTATCTGAGTAGGCAGGAGGCAATGCAACCTAAATCGTGCTTATGTAGCGGTGAACTTGGAAGTGGAAGTCACAATTCAGAAAGACGATCTTTGACTCCTCACTGGCAATTTTCTGAAATCATCAGCTCAACATGCACTGGTGGTTGAGAACAAACAAAATAATGGACATTATCAGGAGAAATATTGAGACTAAAACAGAAACCAACATTTTCTTGCTCTGAAAAACATTGATGCACTGGATTACTTGATACAATGCTTTTCCTTGTGTCTCCAAAAAAGATATAATGTAATTGAAAATGATACAGTGAAGGCAACTGAAATGATTATGGGAATGAAACACTGTCTTACAATAAAAGATTAAAATGCTTGAGCCTTTCCATTTGGGGAAGACTAGAGACAGAGAGAGGATGAATACTGACAAAGTCATGAAGACAGTAGATAAGGCAAATACACTGCTGTTATTCATCAAATCCCCCAGTACTAGAATAAGAAGACACCCACTGAATCTAGCTGGATGAGAGTTTAAGCCAGAAAAAAGAAAGTACTCCCTTACGTAGTAGTTAGTGAATTTTTGGCATGTATTGTCACAGAAGGTTATGGAGATAAATAGTACTAAACAGGCTGAAAAATGGAATAATCAAGTTCCTGGGCAGCAGGTTGATAAATGGATACTCAAATCAAGGATGTACTCCCTGAAATTCCTACTGTGAATCTTGGGAGAAGGTGAGGAGAATGGACAGCAGATAGTGGAAGGGCTTGTGTATGCTCCCTAAATAACATCTCCTGCTGCTGGAGAGAAAATACTGCTAAAAATATTACCGTTTGTTAAGCTTTTTTAGGATAACTATTGAAATGGTTATACCAGTGACTCACCAAAGTTAATATAGAGGGTCTGGGGAAAAAATAATGAGGGATCACAGGAGCCGGAAACACCTTATTCTCCATGACCAGTGAAGAACAATAGTGAAAGAATAGTTTGAGGTAACTTTAACTACATAAAACCAGAGAGATTTTTATAACAAATATAAGCAAGCAGGCTAAATTGAAGTCCTGAACAGATACATTTTCCAGCTGATTTACACTCCAAAGTTTACATATTAGAAATCAATAATCTGAAGTAGAGGGTTTAACTGATAATATATTTTTGTTATGTATTTGATCAGCGTGGAAAAAATAGTCTTAATGAAACTTCCTCATATTTCTGCTTATTTTTTGCGTGGATGTTTTTCAGATAATTCTCCTGGAAAGATTCAGGTTTTGAAAGATGACTCCAGCCATCTCGTAAAGTCACATCTATTTTAAAATCAGTAACTTAGTCATCTCTATAAAGTTTCTACTTGTCTTCCTAATTATCTCCATAGGAAACTTAGGTGTCTCATTAATGCAATTCCTGCCATTCCTCACCTTCATTTGAAGTTTAGGGGTATTTTCTGACAAACTTGTTCTCTGACAACTCCTTAAATTTTAAAGCATTAAGTTCAAACAATGTATATATAAAACCTTTGTCTCTGTATATTTCTTCCTACAGACTTCAAAACAAATGGATTGAAATTCACATATTAGGGGCTAAAAATTACAACTGGATACGAGAAATGGAGGAATCATAGCTTTTTTTTTACATAACAGTATAAAATAAATCCATTTTTATGTCAAAAAATCTAGTGTGCCTATGATCATTTACTGCCTAGCTGCAGCCTACTTTCAAATTGTCTTAACTTTGTCTGGTCAAACTAAATGAAGAAGGCAAAGTTTTGAGTGAAGTCAGCCATGCCAAAAAAAAAAAAAATGAAGAAATGTTATTTAACATGGCATCTTTGTTTCAGCAAACTTACTAACTTGTCTTCATCATCTCTGGGCCCACAGAATGAGTCAGAGATTTAAAATAAGCACCCCTGAAGATATTATTTTTGGAGAAGTCTTTTCAACCTCAGTGTAATATAAGACCTTTTTAAAAACACAAAAATGCTGTAAATGACTCCTGTAAAGGTAGCATACGATTTTTTCCTGTAAGATGCTGTGGCAATGTTAGGAAAGAAATCATAGGTTAAATTGCTTGTTTTCACTGCAGAAGAAATATTCTCAGACTAAACATGATGAGACCTAATGGATTGGGAGCAATGTGTAATGAGAAGAGCCAGATGTACGCGTCTGTAAGTAACAGAAGTAGCAAAAGGAAGGCTAGGGAAAATGTGTGCATGCTGCTGAATGGGGCCGGTGATGCAGGACCTGCTGACACAGAACACGGAAAAGCTGAGGTACTGACCCATTCCTTCTCCTCAGTCTTTACAAGCAGGACCACCCTTCAGAAATCTAAGGGCTCAGAGACCAGGGGGAAAGGCTGGAACAAGGAAGATATACCCCTCGTGGAACAGGATCAGATCAAGGTATACTTAAGCACAGTAGACATACAGAAGTCCATGAGCCCATGAGCCCATACACCCATTAGTGCTGAGGTAGCTGGCTCATGTCATTGAGAGACCACTCTTAATAAGCTTTGAACAATCATGGTGATCGGAAGAGTTGCCTGAGGACTTCAGGAAAGCAAATGCCACTCCTGTCTTCAAGAAGGGAAAGAAAGAGGACCCAGGGAAGTATGATGAAAAGGCTGACTTGGTACATGAGGGGAGAGCAGTGGATATTGTATACCTTGACTTCAGCAAGGCTTTTGACACTGTTTCCTGTAAGATGCTCATAGAGAAGCTGATGAAGTAGGGGCTGGAAGAGCAGACAGTGAAGTAGGTGGATTGAGAATGGGCTAAATGACAGACCCAGAGGGCAGTGATCAGTGATATGAAGTCCACCTGGAGGGCAGTAACTGGTGGTATACCCTGGGGGTCAGTACTGGCTCTAATCTTGTTCAATACCTTTATTAATGATCTGGATGATGGTGTAGAATGTACCCTGTGCTGATGATAGAAAACTGATAGGAGTGGCTGATACACCAGAGGCTTGTGCTGCCACCCAGAGTGACCTTGACAGGCTGGAGAAACTGGCTGACAGAAATCTCATGAATTCAGCAAGGGGAAAGGCCAAGTCCTGCACCTGTGGAGGAAGAACCTCAGGAACCAGTACACAAAGGTGGATGGAAAGCATTTTTTCAGAGAAGGACCTGGAGCTCCTGGTGGACACCAAGCTGAACACAAGCTAGCAATGTGCCCTTGCAGCAAAGGCGGCTAGTGGTGTCCTGGGCTGCATTAGGCAAAGTATTCCCAGCAAGTTGAGGGAGGTGATCCTTGCCCTTCATTCGGCACTGATAAGACCACACCTGGAGTATTGTGTCCAGTTCTGGGCTCACCAGTACGAGGGACACATAGAACTACTGGAGAGAGGCCAATGAAGGGCCAGAAAGATCGTGAGCATCTGTCATATGAGGAAAAGCTGAGACAGCTGGGACTATTTAGCCTGGAGAAGGGCAGGCTCAGAGGGAATCTTATCAACATATGTGAATAGCTGAAGGGACAGCGTAAAGAAGACAGAGACAGACTCTTTTCAGCCCTGTCTAATGAAGTCACAAGATACAATGGGCACAAACTGAAATACAGGAATTTCTGTTTAAACATGAAGAAATATTTTTTACTGGGAACTCTACAAGAGGTTGTCCAGTGACTCATTCTCCTTGGAGATATTCAAAAGCTGTCCTGACATGGCCCTGATGAACTGGTTTTAGGTGAAGTTACTTGAGCAGATGAGTTGGCCAAGATGATATTCAGAGGTGCCTTCAACTGCAAATATTCTGTGATTCTGTGATGTATAAAAATATACATTTGCATCTGAGTTTTCTACAGAGATACGTTTAATTAGTCTGAGTTTCAGAAATAGCTTTGAACCAATCATTTGAACATTAGGCTTCTTTGAATTTGGACACAAAATGCATACACTCAATATTTTAAAAGGTGTCTTCCTCTTTTCTTAGTGCAGCGTATCCTGCATTTGGTGTAGGATTAACGTAGTAATTGATTACCTCTACCTCCATGAGCTGTTTTCCAGTGCCTGCTAATGCAGTAGGGGTGGTAAAAAAACTGCCTCAAATTATCATTAATGTTAGCTCAGATATACACATTCAGCCAGTTTGGGGAGGCGCTGGAGAAAACATGCTGTCATACATTATAGTTTATGGGTTTTACAGATTCTAGCTCTTTTACTTTCACTCAAGTTTTCATCAGTTTTGTGTCTCTACTGTGTACTGCACCAGGATCAATAGACAATTTGAAAAGTATTTTGTAATTTATTCATTGGGTATTTCATGCATACTGAAGGCATATTACATAGAAGAAAGGAAAGCCTGTATCAGTATTGATCCATATTTTGTAATAATATCCAGCCTATTAGGAAATCAAATAACACAGATTTTGTGAAACAGGGTTCATCAGAGAAGAAGTAGTGCAAAAATGAAATCCTCATGAAGCATAAATTGAAATGCACATGGTGTGAATTATTAAAAAAAATTAAGTTTTTCACATGTATGAACAAAAATCCAAAATGCATTTTATCTCCCTCCAGCTTAGGAAGAGCTTTCTTATTTTGGTCATGGATTAAACTGGTACAAAAGATTTAGTTATACGTCCAAAAAGGTTCCTTGTAGTTTCTGTGCTTAGGCCCACTATACAGGGAGTATTTTGTACTTGAAAATGAAGGGACAACCAGTGATAAAAGAATTAAGATTATCTTCAGAATATCTGAGTTTAATTCTTGTCTCTGTCACAGACTTTTTGTGCAAGTTGGAGAAATGCAATTGTTCTGTGCTACAATACTTCATCTCTAATCTTCAGAAGAAAGAACGTGTCTGCCTTGTCTGTAAAGGCTTTGAAGCAGAGACAGTCTCCTTGAATGTATTTTCTAGCATAAAGTACAATGGAACCTCTGATTTGTGTTAGGGTTTTTCAGTGTTACTGTGATACGAATAAATAACAATTAGTAATAGATGTTTTGTCTGCTTTCTTTATAAAGGGTAAGTCCATGAAAGAAAGCTAACTTTTTTCCTGTAAGATGAAAAGAACTTCAAAGGTCAAATTTTAGCTATTATTCTAATGAAAAATGGGATGCTTCTAAAGCTGTTGATAAAGAGTATAGTTTCATAAACTTCTCCTATTTCCTTTTAGCTGCATTAGAGTTCTTACTGTGATTTTAAACTTTGAGCACACCAAAATATTAAAAGCCCCTACAGCTTGCATTTTTTTTCCTTTTAGCTGTACTGTGAAGATGGCATCAAAACCTTCCCCAAAGCCTCCAACCACACTTAATTTACTGTTATAATAAATAAAAAAGAGGAAGGTATATGAAAATGTCAGTAAGATACTTATGCTGTGAGAAAGATCAGCTAGTATCTATCAAACATCATCTTTGTCAGCAACAATGTTTTGCAGAAAGTCAGTCAAATTAAGGCATATTGTATTTATTTTTATGTTGGTAATGCTCTAGTACATAAACATCACTTTTTTAAGCAAGAAGGAAACTTAATTTGAACTAATTTCAACAGTCTCACCACGTCTAAAGAATTCTTCCTGTCTGTAGACGGGCTCAAGAATAGCAAAACTCAAAATTATTAGGGTAGTGTTTTATTTACAGTTCAGTGAAGTGAAAGAAGGAAATTTATGTCTCCAGTGACATGACCTCTTGCATTATCCAGTTTTTATTTTCTCTTGAAATTCTCAGCTCATCAAGAGAAATAAAAGGCAAAGGATTACAAAAATAGTATGTTCAGATACTTGCTAAACCACTTTATTATACATATGTTTTAGAGTTAGAAATAACATTTAATGTATTTAACAATGAAATAGGAATGAATCTCAAGAGAAGGATTTCAGAATAATTCATGAAGTAATTCTGATGGTTTGAGGTACACAAATAGTTGAGAATTTTTAGTGAACTGCTTTAACGTTTAATTGATACTGATCTCATTTGCTGTACTGCATATCAATGACAGGAGGGACTTACAATCCGCTTCCAGTCTAGCAAGGATACCGGAAGGAATAAGCTGTGTTCTTTGAATATATACAGCATCTAAAATTGTACTGAAATAGACTTATTCCCTGAATTTCTCCTCCAATTGCGTGATATCCCAGGATCCTTAAGGGGAGAAGTAAAGCATTTGACCATTTCCATGGATGTTAAAGGAAAGGCAAATTAGAAATAAATAGTAAATCAACAACAGATTATTAGATGAACTGCCTCTGGCTCCTCCTATCATCCTTCTTATCATCAAAATCGTGTCATTTTGTCTTTTGGCTCCTTGCTTTCAGCATTCTGGCTGCTTCTCTGCATGCACGTTGTTATCTGTCTTAAAACCTTTAGCATTTCTGCTGAATTAGTGAGTGTAGGATATCTCTGCCTCACATCTTTCCACATGCACATGCTTTCTTCAACACTTCTTTATGCTTTCCCAGTTGCTAGTTCACTTTTCCTTCCTCAAATCTGAATGCTTGCTGTGAGAAGCCTGCTTTAAATGTCAGCATATTTCCTTGACTCAACCTTATTTTCTTATGCTGTTTGCCAGTTCTGCTTATATGAGAATTGTTGTGTCTAATGTTCTAAATCTCTCTTAGACAGATCTTCATCAAATGTAAATTTACTTAACAACATTGGAAGCATTGGAGCTGAAAAGCTGTTTTTCTACGCTTCTTACCTTTCAGTTTGTAACAGTGGCATAAAATGCAGAATCAGAGTGTTGCTGAGATTGGAAGGGACCTATGGAGGTCATCTTGTCCAACCCACTGGCTCCAAGCAGGGTCGCCTAGAGCTGGTTGAGCAAGGCCACGTCCAGACAGCTTTTGAATATCTCTAGGGATGGGGACTGGACAGCCTCTCTGAGCAACCTGTTCTGATGTTCAACAATTAAAAATTTTTTCTTATGCTTAAATAGATTGTCCTATGTTTCAGTTTGTGGCCATTTTCTCTTGTCCATTCCCTGGGTAGCAAGGAGGAGAACCTAGCTCTATCTTCTTTATTGCGTCCTGTCTGGTACTGATGCACATTGATAAGATCTCCCTGAGCCTTCTCTTCTCCAGGGTAAACAGTCCCAACTTTCTCAGCTTTTCCTCATAGGACAGATACTCCAGTCCCTTAATCAGTGGCCTCTGACTGAACTCTCTCCAGTAACTCCATGTCTCACTTCTACTGGGGAGTTCAGAACTGGACACAGTACTGAGGGTATGTCCTCACTAGTGCTGAATAGAGGGGAAGGATCACCTCCTTCAGCCTGCTGGTGACAGTCCTACTAGTGCAGTGCAGGAAGCTGTTGACTTGCTTTTCTGTAAGGATACATGTCTGGCTCATGTTCAACTTGCTGTCCACCAGGGCCCTTCTCCACTTATTTGTTCCCTGTACTTGTCCATGGGGTTCTTCCCTCCCAGGTGTGAGACTTGGCCTTTCCCTCTGCTGAGTTTCATAAGATCCGTGTCAGCCCATTTTTCCAATCTCTTGAGGTCCCTCTGAACGACAGCATAACCTTTTGGTGTATCAGCTACTCTTCCCAGTCTTGTGTAATTTGCAAACTTGCTGAGGGTACACTCTGTCCCATCATCTAAGCCATTAATAAAGATTTTAAACAGTATAGTTCCAGTATTGGCCCATTGGGTATATCATGTGTTGCCAGCCTCCAGCTGGACCTTCAAGTTCTGATGACAAGTATTTGAACCAAGCAGTTCATCTCACTGTTCATTTATCAAGCACATATTTCGCCGGTTAGTCTATGAGAATGTCATGGCAGACTAAAGTCAAAATAAACAGTATCTACTGTTCTTTCCTTGTCTGCTGAGCTAGCCATTTCAGGGTGGTCAGGCCCCTTAGAAATTTATGCTGTCTGAACCTTTTCTGTCCTTCATATGGCTGAAAATGGCTTCCAGGTTTAGTTGTTCCATCATCTTCCTAGGGCCCGAAGTGAGGCTGATCATCTTGTATTCTCCAAATCTTCTTCCTTGCCCTTCTTCAAAATACAAGTGAAATTTTCTTTCTTCCAGTACTCAGGAATCCCCTCTCTCTCCATGAACTGCCACGACCTTTCAAAGATAACCAGAAGTGGCCTTGCAACGACATTGATCAGTTCCCTCGGCACTTCTCTACTGAGGGTAAACTTTCCTTGCTCCAGACTTTTCCACTGATCTCAGGGCCCTGGGATTCCTGTAGGCAAATGTCACCAATAAAGCCTGAGGCAAGGAAGGTATGGAGTACTTCAGCCTATTCCATTTACTTTGTCACCGGGTCTGCTACCCTGTGCAGAAGTGGGCCCACATTTTCCCTCATCTTTTCTTTGCTGCTGATGTATATGTAGGAGCCTTTATTGTTACTCTTCACATTCCTTGACAGATTCAGCTCTCCTCACCACATCCCTCTGTGGTCCCTGCATGACCAAACAGTCAGTGTCTCTATATTCCTACTGGGTGACCTGGACTTTCTTTCACCTGTTGTATGCTTCCTTTTGATGTCTGAGTTTAGTCAGAAGCTCCTTGCTAATCTCAACAGGCCTCCTGTCACCTTTCCTTGGTTTCCTGCACTTTGGGATTGACTGATCTTGAGCTTGGAAGAGCTGATCCACTAAAATCAACCAGCTCTCCTGGATCCCACTTTTCTCTAGGACTGCTGCCCATGAGATTCTTTCATGGATATCCCTGAACTGTCAAACATTACCTCCCCTGCCTGGAGAAACATATATTCTGCAGCTACTCTTAAATTAATAAATAATGTTACTCTTTTATACCACTGCTGCTGCTAATATTTTAATTGAGTCTTCATGCTAAAGAACATAAAGCCTAAAATTTTTCAGAATATCACTAGGTCAAGTTTCTGCTTTCTAAAATAAATGAAACTGTAGTTATTATTTATTTTTCTGTGCCATAAAGAGGGACTAAATGAGTTGAGATGGAAGCTGTGTTCTGTTGTGTATGTTATAAGCACATGTTGAAAGAGAGCTTGCAGTCTAAACCTTAGAAAGTTCATAATCTAAGCCAACAAGACAGTCAGAAGTCAGGGTAGCAAGAATAGTTAAAGCGTCATGTCTGCACTCATGCAAGATAACAGCAGCTTAAATTTAGGTTAGAATCCAGATTTCCAGATTGCCCATTTTTTTCTGTATTCAGTAAATCATGTTTTCCCTTTTAGGTATTTTCTATGATAATATTTTTCCTGTTGAGTTTCAAATGTCACAAATGGCAGCATTTATAATTTCTATTGTGTCCTATTCTATTGCTTAGTAGAGCTCACCGCCAATAAAGTATTTAGAAATTTTTTTGTACTTTCTTAAACTGATTCCATAGTGTTTCACTATGTCTTCTTTGATCCTTCTGTATGATTCTTCCACATCTTTTGTACCTTCTCATTCTCTAGTTATTGCCTCCTTATACTGCTCAGATAAGTGAAGCACATTTTAAAAATTAGTCCTGTGCTTGGTGTGGTCTACGTATTCCATGAATAGCTTTTCTTTTAGGATACAAGAACAGTTTTAAATCTGGGGTTATTAAAATCATAACAACAGTTGAGTTGGCTATGGATTTCTTAATGAAACTTGCAAATATCACCTATCTCATTAGCTGATCTAACCTGAGTTAGAGTGTCCTCATGTTTTCTTCCAAAGTTAAAGGCTTCTTCCTACTTGCCTCAGAGCTGCCAAAGTAACTGTAAGAAATCTATTGTGTATATTAGAATGACAAATTCAAAAACCTATTGTGCTGTAAAAAAAATACACATTGAAAGATAATCCCTGCTTCAAAACCCTCCTTGTTTGTTAATTGTTCTCAAATGTTGTAGTACTAACAGTAAAACCCATCATCCTTCCTTATCACATTTTGTCTCCTCATACCAAGGAGGCAGGGTGACATCCTGGGACTTTGATCAAGGGATTGGTTGCTTGCTATGATATTGTGACAGATTATGTCCCTTTCCACCTGTGAGTGTGCTTCTTAGCTGCTGACTCAGTTGCTCTTTGTTCACAGTCATGGATAACCAAGTCATAAAAATCACCAAATTAGCTTTTCTCATTACTACACTTTTCTATCTGTAGCTGTATTTAGAACACATAATGTTCTGTGGTGCCTAATGACATCTACTTTTATGGTCCTCAGATTTCAGTCTTGGTTTCTGTCAATAATTTCATATGCTGTTTTCTTCTTGAGAAAAGAAACACATTTCTGCAGTACAAGTTCATAGCTCTCCTGTCTATATAGAATAAGGTGGTTTTTTTCACAATAGTCACATTAGACTGTCTTGCTCTTCTGTCCACACAATGTTTTTACTTTGCAGAGTAGTCCACTGCTTTCTGGCAAAAGTTACCTAAATCTTGATTTATGTAAAATTTCTTGATGAAATATGTTTCTCAAGCCTATTTTCTAGCCTTGTTAAAACCAGAACATCTTTTTACTGTCACTTCATTATCTTCATCTTTTCCCTCAGCAGAATTTAAAAATAAAAATGTGGCTTCAACTCAAGTCTAAGAACTAGCAGTGCTTATCTTCATATTATGACAGCAGTATCATTTACTAATTGTATATTACTGCAATTAGTTAGCACTGAGAAATTGGCTTTGTGGATCCGTAATCTCTTGTTACGCAATTGTAAATATATGACAAAAAACTTGTTCTGGTGCTAAGGACCTTTAATCAGTAACACTGTACTAAGCTTGCCATTTCATGTTTTCCCTAGTGATTTATGTCACATTTCATAAAAGAAAGTTAGTTATTTTTATTCTTTTTTGATAGAAATCACATCTGAAGCTGACCTATATCTTGTTGTTAGGCATTCTTTCTTATTTTTTGGCCAAAGTACTAGGCATGAACATAACAAAATGTATTTAGTATTGGTCTGATGTACTGACTGTGCCATAAAACTAAATAATGCAGTTTGAGTAGATTGTTATATTCACAGATCTGTTAGAGATATTGTATACATAACTAGGGGAGAGGGAAGGATGAATAAAGTTCTGATGCATCTTTTATTGACTGACTATGAAATAGTGCATTCCAGGATGACTACAGTAATATTTGCAAAGCTGAAGTAAAACATATCACTATGTTATTGATTTAGACATTTAAGTTTTTATTTTTATTAGTAGGACAGAGTATATTTTTCAAGGGATAACGAGAATTGGCTCTGTACCTTTACTATCCTAGTTACAGTTATTACCATGACAATGCATTGCTATTGGACTACTCAGAATTTGAACTATTCCTTTCCATGAAGATTGGTTTATTTGAAATCTCTGCCTTCAGTAACAAGAAAAAATATTTTAAAACTGTGCAACACTTTATTTTTAATAAAACTTTATTTTTTCAAGTAAAAGAGTATTCCATCTTTTGTGATGGGAATCCAGTCAAATTTATACCAGCAATTGCAGATTAGACTACTCCAAATGTGCCAGAAACCGAAGATAAAAGCCATGACATGCTAGTGAATAGTCCATCTTAGAGGCAAAAAAGGGTAAACTAAAGTCTTTCCTGGCTTGCTCTCCAGCCTTATCTACAGGTGAAGGTAAACTTTAAAGTTACCATTGCCCTCTGACCATGCTGGAGCTATTAGAATTCAGTGTAAAAATGCTGTCTGATGAGAGTTTTATAACAGAGCAGTGAAGAAAATACTGAGAAAAAAAAAAAAAAGGATTAGTCTACAAACCACATCTGGGTGCTGGACCAGGACCTGATAATCTAAGTTCTATTCCTGCCCCTGACCAGCTAACTGTGCTTAGTAAGTCATATAACCATTTCAATTATCAGCTATTAGCTATTTTATTTACTTTAAGTGAAAAATCATTGGACCAGGGACTGTTTTATAAGGTGTTTCTTCCATGTCTTTGAAATAGGATCCCGATTTTACTTGAGGGTTCTCTCCACTACTCCAAAGCAATAATCACAAGAACATCCTGTGAAACAGTTTGTGTTGTATTTTACAGATGAAAACTAAAACAGTGTTCATACCAACTTTGATTACATACTAGAGCAATTAATCTATCATTCCAAATCCTGAGAAAAAAAATATTGAATTTTAAATACTTTCCTGTAGACTTTCTTTAATCTCATCTAATAGTTACATAGAACTTAACTGAAAGTTTGCTGTTGACTGAGGTACCTTAGTGACATAGGTGACCAATAGCCTCAGGTAACACAGAATTCCTTCTTGCTGTTTCCTATAAGAGATGAACAGAGAAATCTAACTCAGTCTAGTAAGCTATAGTGAATACATAACGTCTGAGGGAAAGAAAAATTATATAATCTTTAGTTCCTTATGTATGTAGGGAAGATTCTAATTAATACAATTCTTGAGGGTATAATCGTAGAATGAAAGTATGTGCACTGTAGATGTTTCCATGTTGGCTAGTTATTTCAATTTTTTAATTTACACTTGCTGAATTGGTTAAAAAACAATGATCAGCAAACATAACTGAACAAATTGCGCTTCCCTCAGCTGAACTGTATGAAAGACCCCAGAGACAAACGAAACAAACCTAGCATGGTCCCACAGGAACCTAGAAATTCAGCTAGCCTTTTTAAGACTGACTTCTCTGGGGAACAAATCCCTGCAGCTGCTTGTAAAAGTGAGGGTTAAAAGCATTTTTGTTGCTGAGAATGCACACTGGAGCATATGTAATGCTTTAATGTGTATTTTAAAGTGAAAATACAATACAGCTTTTCAGAACCTTTGGAAATAATCACGGACTGGCTTCTGAGGTTAAATGAATTCAGAATGGTACTTTCAGGCAGTGCTGACTGACACTCTGAATTTGTGTTCTGGAAGAGATTTCGTTATTTGAAGAAAGTTTTCATTTTCAGTGAGAATGAACATAAGAACTTCTTCCATTTTCCCATCACTGGAAAATTAACTGTGGGAAAATGGAAAGGCTTTGCTCTGGTTTTGTGGTTTTTTTTGGTTTGTTTTCTGAAGAAATTTGTCAATTTCTGCACTTAAAAGACTATCCCTTAGGTTGATGCTAGCTATTGGAAGAACCCAAGGAATTCCCAGAACCTAAAGGAATCAATTGTCATTGAGAAAACACTGAAAAACAAAGAACTGGAAATGGATTATGAAGTTTAGATTTTTCATGGTGTTACCGTAGAAATAAGAAATCATGTTATCAGCACATTTCATGATATTAAACCTTCTGGAAGAAGGCTGGAATTCTGGGAGACTAGGGAAAGCGGGTAAGCTATCTCTCTTCCGTGATGCATTTTCCCTACTCTGCAACTGATCTTGCTTCACTGAGTGCACAGGGGCAATTTTTGATTGATTTCACTCCACAGGGAAGATTTCAATAGAATTTGCTTTTGGAAGCTCTGGTACTGCCTTTTTATCACCCACCTTGAAACTGACACACCTGAACATTCTATACCAACCAACTTGTCTCCCTCAATTGCTCCTCTTCTGGAGCCCGCTGTCCCTCCAGTGACGCTGCATGTATACAAGCTCTTTTTAACTTTGATATTTTGCTGTAGACAGCAAGCAGAGCTGCTGACTGAGGGGGCAGTGAAAGCAAATTTATTTTCATATGTACTCCATACACTCCTGCAACACAGCTCCAGATTGCTATAGGCCTGCTTTGCAGAAGTGGGAGAGCTGGAGGCAGAGTCTCCGGAGGTTTGGGCCATTAGGGTAGGGGTGAAGTAGGTAGAAGAGTAGGGCTGCAGATACAGTGATATCAGAATAGAGTTAGTACTGAAGAATGTTAGTATCAGTTACCTGTAAAACTGTGAAACTGCTATGGTACTGATATGTTACTGATCACTATTTAGGATTAGTGAAGATCTTTTCTATTTGTTCCTACACCATGGCTCATTTTCAGCAAGTGAACGACGTTTGTGATGAACAGCGACAGGAAGCAGCTTAATTCTGAAAAGATTCTTCTGTGAAAGTGGAGCTGCACTCAGAAGAGCCTAGGCATCCTATTTCCTGGCATGCACTTTAATGAGTGAACAGTGGTGAAAAATAAAGGTTGGTTGTCCTCATTTACTTGATATGTATCTTAAAAGAGGGGCTAAAAGTTTTTAATCCCATACGCATCAACTGTGTGTCCTGAAACAATTGCCCATCCAGACAGTTGAACCATATGTTTCTTATTGCCTTTCTCTAGATAGCTTATTACTAAGCATGGGAAAATGATGAACTAACCCACAGAGGCACTTACATCCCTTTTGAGCTGTTGCTGAAGAAACCTTCATTTAGATTCTCTTGTATATCCATCTGGAATGGTACCTGTCTTTGCATAGTGTAGTTTTATTACACAGGTGCTCTGAAACATTTTGCCTAATTTCTATTCCTACAACAGCTGGCCTGAATAGAGATCAACAACCTAAAATACCCTGTTCCCCATTCAATTCTGTAAACTAGCAGTATTCTAGGAAAAAAAAAAATATTTTGGAACATGCAAGATCTCTGAATTCTGTTCTAACAGAAAATTAGGAATATGAACATTATAAGTCTATTTTTGAAGCAGCATTCTTAGTTAATGATGCAAATCATGACTCATTTTCACCAAAATGGTAGGGGCAATCCTAGTATGTATCCCTCCTCAGAGAGTGAAGTAATACTGCATACAGTGATCTATTCATTTAACCACATTGTCTGTATTGGAGGCATATCAAACTTCCAATATATTGCAGGTGGAATTTTCATGGTCGTTCTCCACAATGAGCTGTTAAGATTAGCTACCAAAAAAATAGACATCAGGTCTAAAGAGTTATGCTCTCTACATAATCAATGATTGTAGAAAACCATTTACAGAGCCTACAGGCTCTTCCCCTAGGCCTTTGAAGTGACTGTAGGGACCCTATACAATGAATGTAGGTATGTGTTTAACTTATATTACTAAATATTAGGTAAAACCATTGCAGCTCTATGCTGTGATGATATAAACTGTGTCCATTCCCATTTCTTGTGTATCTTATATACAAACGTCACTGAGATTCAGAATTTTGCAACTCAACCATGTGCCATAAAGCAAAGGATTTTCCTTTCAGTTGCTAATAAATACATGGCTCCTAAACTGTAATTAACTTTCATACTAAGTGATATGATGATAACCAACATGTAATCATTATTATGTTATAATAATACCATCTCTGGCATGGACTCATCTGCGGGCCATAGTCCCTCTTGTGAAGCACCTGCTCTGATGTAGAACCTCCATGCGTTGCCCCTTCAAGGGTGTACCTGTGATGGCATGAGTCTTTCATGAGCTCCTTTGGGGGAGGGAGGGGTGTGTGCGCTTGCTCTGCCATGGAGCACCTCCCCCTCCTTTGACCTTAGTGTTGACTCTGTTGTTCCTCATTCTTTGTTCACTCCTCCTCTCTCTTATTTCCCGCCCTTACTTAAATACGTTCTCACAGAGCCTCCACCAGCTTGGCTAATTGGCTGAGCTTCAGCCTGTGGTGGATCTGTTGTGGAACTGGCCTGAACTGGCTGTGTCTAGCACAGGGCAGCCCCTGATCTCTTCTCAAAGAAGCCACCCTTGCAGCCCACCTTATATCAAAACCTTGTTGCCTATACACAATACATCAACAAAGGTCACAAATCAGTTACATGAGCAATGGCCTCCAGTGTCATCTGGTATACCCTAAGGTACCCTGTATGTCCATATGGAGACAGCAAATATAGCCCAGAACCTACAGGAGATCAGCTAAAACAGCAGCTGAGAGTCAGGGCACTAGATGCCTGTGTAGACAACTGAATTGCACTCCTAAAATCCTTGAACAGATAATTTAAATATCCTCTTATGAATCTGCAGAAATAAGATGTTCCAACATCTAATTCTGTCTGTAAATTTCTGATATTTCTAGCCTAGAACAAAGCAAAGTAACACAAGATTTTACACTGTGTAAGACCTTCACTAAAGAGAATAGAGAAATATCTTATGCTGGAAGGGAAACAGTTGGGCTGTAAGTAGGATAGACTTTGAGTTTCTCAAAGCCTGGTTCAGAATTGATGTCATTTAATATATTTATTTTTGACCCTGGCACAAAAAGCAAAAATGTTTTAATGAAATTTGCTGATGGCATAAAGGTGAGAGGAACTCTAAGTACAAAGCAACACTTGAATATTGTGCAGAGCTGAAAGACCTTGAGGACTAGAGTAATGGGATTGGAATAATATTTGATAGTACAAAATAAAAGGTGACAGAATTTGGCCATTTCATCTTACCTATCATTCCCTGTCTAAAACCTAGAGGCCTACTTTAAGCTATTCACCTGAGGTCCTTCACATAATCATAGAGAAATGCGTCTATAAGGACACTTAGCCTGTGCTAAAATTGTTATCTAAGATAGATAGGTTGTACTGGCTTTTGTCTCTTTACATTGCTTTTGGAGGGAAACTGGATCCCCATGAATCCCAGCTTCAGTATTAACGTGAATGCTCTTGTTATATTCTTGTAGCTCTTCAGCTGGAAAGAGGAAAAAAAAGCATTAACAACCATGACATCCTGAGGAGCCATCAACATAATGCAGCTTCAGGAGATGTGAATATGGTCCTTGGATACATCAAGCTGAATATTTCTAGGAAATAAAAGGAAAGGGTGAATATCGCTGTACAAATTCCTTGTGGAACATCTTCCAAGACCTTCACCATTAAAGTTCTAGAAATAGAAATTATATGAAAGAGATAAAAAATGTATGGAGGGAAAATAGTTTTACAACATGAACCTACAGTAAGATTTTTCGTATAGCAGATTGCACATCAGAGGTCTCTGAATTTGTGCTGATCTGTGCCAATATAGGCACCAAACACAGCTGTTCCATGTGGCATAATACTGTTAGCAAGTAGGGTTAAAAAACGTAAGAACTATATTAGTGCAAGACTGCGCCTCACAGTAAGGCTTGATTGCCTTGGACAAAAGATGTCAGCAGCTGAGGTGACTCTTGTTTCTAAAGTAGGCATGGCAGTACCCGGTGGCAGCGTGTAGACAGAAGCCAGTAGCAGCAGTCCTAGTCTCCATCACTCCGTATAGGCTGAATCAAAATATGCTGGGTTAGATTAGCCTTGCAAAATGTAGATTGACTTTGTAAGAGATTTTAAAATTTATCATTTTTCACAACTTTTCGAAGCTATTTTAAAAAGTCTTCCTTCAGTGTCATCCCCACCATGTATGAACACATTCCAGCACTTGCAGTAGACTAAAGGTGATAAAACAACCATCAGTCCTTGTTAGTCTTGTTTAGAAGCAGAGCCACCCCCACGACATGAAGTCAGCTGGAGAGCTATGCTGGTATGGACACAAGCTACTGCTTTTCAAGCAGTGAAGTGTTTTGGATAGCACAGCTTCTGTAGGTGTTCTTTTAAACATAATTTCCATAATTTTGAAGATTCCCATTTTCCTTCAAAAAATGTTATGCTTGCAGACACTTCTGATTATTTCTAAGCTTTTCAGATTATTTCTGCCTGTCTAATTCAAGAGAGTTCTCCAGTCCATGATTTCATTACAGTAATAGTATTAAAAATACAAGAAGTGCTACTTTGAATGTTACCTGACAAGGGAATGATAAAATACAGAGACTGAGAAAGTCCCAAGACAGCGTAAATCACTCGCTTAGCTGGGACTAGAACTAGCAAGGACTTGGAAAGTGTCTCCTGATTTACACTCACCAGAGATCTGACCCCTACTTATTATCAAAACACTGTGCCATAATCTGCAAAAATATACAAGAGAGAACATTTGTCTGGCTGACAAAAGCATGTTTCTTTACAAAAGCTGTTTAACTCATAAGTTCAGGTAGCTTTGTATATTTCTAGTAACCCTTGGATGACATCTGAAAATTAAGTCTGACCTGAAAGTTGAGGGACAACTGCTCTTAAAATAGATTAGATTTGTTGCAGAGGTGGGAAATGAACAGTGCTGCCAACTAAGAGAAATATCTGTTTGACTCTGTCTTGTGTTAAGATGCTACCTTGAACTTGCAGATCGAGGAGAAACAATGATGTGTCTTGGAAACATACTATTTTCATGAATGCCATCTACTGGAAAAGAGCCAGTTCTATTTGCTTTCTTTCTGTTTGTTGTCAGCGTCTCAACACTCAGCATGAACTCTACCACGGCAAACTGTTGGAATAAGTTATTTTGGTCTGTAATGAATGCTTCTATCACATATTATTATTGAAAATAACAGGTCTCAAATGTGTATGGTATACAATTCATTTTCTTTTTCACCAAAGTACAGAATCACAGAATCACAGAATCACAGAATAGTAGGGGTTGGAAGGGACCTCTGTGGGTCATCTAGTCCAACCCCCCCGCCGAAGCAGGGTCACCTACAGCAGGCTGC
>Ga0065711_1026189_pt1 | contig 98124 bp, 73 predicted proteins | sample Hoacrofraction12_FD_59098 | JGI IMG/M metagenome (GOLD analysis project Ga0065711, IMG submission 59098) | Hoatzin crop microbial communities from Cojedes, Venezuela - Epithelial fraction 12 v2 (version 2) | ecosystem: Host-associated > Birds > Digestive system > Esophagus > Crop | place...
CCGCCTGGACAAGATCCTGTGCAGCCTACTGTAAGTGACCCTGCTTCGGCAGGGGGGTTGGACTAGATGACCCACAGAGGTCCCTTCCAACCCCTACTATTCTGTGATTCTGTGATTCTGTGAAAGATGCACAGACAACGACGCACAAGAGAAAACCCATGGAATGCTTCTGAGCTCGTAGCCGTGCATCTAAAAGCAGTCTAAAGACCTCACAGTCATGGGAATCAATTTGCACTGTATCTTAGTAGGGTGAGAAGATACTGTATGCATGTGTGTATATATAAAATGTACTTTTTCCTAACAGACATTAGCACACTGTTCCTGCCCAGGATTTGCTGAAGATGCTCCGCCTTGGGCTTTTGTTTAAAAGATACTCACGAGTGCCAGGAAACATGCACTCCAGCTGCACACCACACTTGAAGGGAGACTTGGCAAAGAGAAAATTGCTTATATCTCCCTGTGTAATCGTAGCAATATTTCAGTTGCATTGAGTCTCTGGCTTGGCTGTGTGATGCACTTCCTCAGAGGAAGACTTGCACGGACAGAGAGACCCTCCATCCCACTGGGCTGTGTTCAGCTGAGCACCCTACTTGACCCTAGCCCTGCTCCTCCTCCTCCTCCCCCAGCACTGCCAGCTGATGCTGGACAAGAACCCCACTCATTCGCTGCATGTGGACACCTGTTCCCCTCTCATTGCCCCTGTGGATCTCTGGTCCTTCCTCTTGCAAGAAGTGAATACCCAAGTTAGTTATTAAATATCGTGATCCGATATTTGATGCTTTTACCTCTTGCCCTGTTTGTCTGCACTGCAGCCCACAGGCTGATGGGGTTTCTGTTATTCCTGAACTAGCTGTGGGCCAGGCTCAGCCCTGCATCATCCCCTCTCTTGGAGGCTGAGACTAAGGCTCTGTGGCCTTGCAGTGCCAACACGTTCATTTTGCCATTCCTCTCATCAGCGAAGCCTTTGACTTGAAGTCAGAGATCTTTGCTGTGCCTTTCAGTGGGAGGAGACATCAGCTCTGTTGACCCTCTGTTTTCTTTCGATGTACTCAAAACAGAATTTAAGCCTGCTTCCAGGGCCAGACACTTTCTTGGCCATTTGCAAGAAGCTTTGCTGATCTGGCTGCAGTACAAGTGGTCAGAATTTCACTTGAATGAATTGTTCTCGAAAAACGTCTCCAATGTATTAGGCAAAAAAAGGCTTTTCTTTTGATGTTAGCTGTGATGCAGGTTTTTTTACCTTAGCCGACTTTCGTTCACAGACCTATTTACTGTGGTGGATGAGTGAAAATGCTGAGTGGGAATTCACCATGTTGAGTCTCAGGCACCAAGGCAGTACAGTTTTAATTTTTTTATTTTCTCCCCTATGCTATTACCATTAGATTTTATCTACTGCTCTTAAATGTTACTCTCTGGGGTTGTGAATCAGGCACTTTCTGCAGAGCTCCATTCTTTTAATTAGCACTAAACTGACTCCCCAATCACCCTTTAACAATATAAATACTATGTTAATTTGGTTTTTTTCCTTTTTTTATTTTATTTTTCTATTCAAAGTCATCATAAACTGTGAAGTAAATTTCATGAAAAATGGAAATGGAATATCTCCAAGTTCCTCGCAGCACCAGCACAATGACAAGTAACAGTGCAATTGCAAATCACAGTGGGTAACAAATTTCTGTGGGGGTTTGCTGCAGTTAAGGACAGCATCACAGCACGGAAGCCAAAATGAGCAGGGACTGGATTCCTTGCTAAATACAAGTCACCTGGAGAGAAAAGGGGTACCTTGCTAGGACTTTGCAATGCACTCCAGCTGTTGGCTTTTCATTAGAGGCTCAGCTTGAAGGTGAGGGAGAAGAGTTGCGTGAAATGAATACAGAGAGTGTGAAGAAATGGGATAGAGTGGTGATAAATAACTAGGGGTTAAAGAGAACAGAAAAAGCAGCTGCAGAAGGGAGGAGGAAGTGGGGGAAGGCAAGAGACTGTGTGCTGGAAAGCTAAGACTCAGCAGGCCAAGGAAGGGCTGCAGATATAGAGCAGGACTCTTCCAGGACAACATTTTCTGTTGACTCAGGGGCTGTGACGAAACCATTATCAGTTGGGGAGTGTGGATTTCTTGAAACATTTCTGTATTGTCAAAAGCACCATTATAGAAGAAAACGTCCTTTTATGGAGTCTCATGAGAAATAGGAGTTCTTCTTCACTAGCACAAGGTGATTTGTCTAGAAAAGTCTTGCTGGACCAACTGCCCCAATTCAATTGTCCTCACAAACCTTTTTTAGCATAGACCTGACCTACAACAGCATCAAGAGCAGGGTGGGAACGTGGGCTCCTCTAATCCATCTTTTCCTTAGAGTAATTTCTTGCATTGCTATACATTAAAATCTACCTGGCTTTCCACTCCACCCCTCTCCTGTGGACTTCCTGAGGTGACAGAAAAAGAGGAGTCAAGCAAATGATGAACGAAGCCCAGGTAGGCACGTTTAGGGGTTTACAACTCTCCCAGCCAGGCTTGCATTTGAACTGGTACACTGCAGAACTGTAAGCATAACACCACTGGCAAGCTGAAACTCAAGAACCTAGGGAAAACCTGGAAGAAGTTCTTATCATCTGTCGCTCAGACTAGTTATACCAGTCTTTATTGTACTTACTTGGCCAAAAAATGTGAATAATAAAAACTCCCCTCTTTGCAAGTAGCAAAAAGAAGTAAATGCCTCATATTGTAAGCTAGAATAAAAAAGATGATGGTGTTTTGTTTGTTTGTGAAAAGTAGAGAGACTTCCTATAGAGACATAAGTTCTGGAGATACAGAGCACTCACTTTCCTTCAAGGTCTGCTGCTGGCCATTATAAGTAGTAGCTGCTCTTGAGCATCATATTGCACAACCTCTGGTGGGACACACCATGTGTGTAATGCTTACACATGATGTCATGTTCTGTAAGCACAGTGTTAGCTGAATTTGAAGTGATGACCATCAGCCAAGGAGGACTATGAAACTTGGCAGGTAGTGAGGGTGACAGGAGCGGAGGAGTAACCAAAGGAGGTGACCACACCGGTCAGACATGGGGAACTGCATGCACAGAAGAGCAATGAGAATAGGGACAGGGAAGGCAAATTTCACCCAAAAGAAAAGGTGGATGGATAAACGTAGTAGGTTATATTTTCTGAGCTGATCCCAAGCACCTGATCCCTGGGCATCACCCCCAAAGTTCAGCTTTCTGGTCTTCCACGAGGCTTCACTGAGCTCCAGTCTGTGACACAATGGCCTCGCTGAGAGCTAAGCATAGTCCAAGAGGTCTATTTTTAGCACACTAAAATATTCCAAAAAGGTTGTAAATCTGGAACTGGATTCCAGGGCGGAGGGTCATGAGGATTTTTGTGAAAAATGGCTTCACAGAGAAAGTGCTCCTTTCAGAGCATTTGTGGCATCTTGGCAAAGGAATAATTTGTTCCCTCATAAACACAGTCACCGCTGTGAGGGCAACTGGTGTAAATCTGTGCAGCTTGCAGTCCCTGGTTCTGCTGGCATTTCTGACTTCAGCTGAAAGGCAGGCCTACGGCTTCTGATAGAAAGATCACTGCCAAATTTAAGAGCTTCAGCCCTCATTCAGGCATTTATTACCAGGCATGAAAAGAGTACAAACTGCCATGCAAGCGATCTGAAGCAAACACATCTGTCAGAGTTTGACTTCTCTCCCGGCCTGTCAGCCCTCTGCTGCCTTTGAAAGCAGTCAGCCTTGTGATGGCATGTTTGACTGTGTCAGCTGGGCCAGAAGCAATTTGTCTGGCTGCTCTTTTAACTGGCTCCATGGGAGCCTGTCTCTTGAGAGTGCTCGTCTCCGAGGATACCCACAGGCGAGCACGCATCTCTTATGTTGTGATGTCCAAGGGGTTCAGCCTTCATCTCACAGTGCAAGTCCTGACAGCCCAGGAGGCCATAACAAAACTGTGAAAAAAGCAGTGTTAGAATCAGAGAAACCATGGTATCAGCCACAAACCTGGCTAGTCTTGAAAGTCTAATTTCATGCCCACATCTTCTGTAGTATTTACCTACAAGGATTAAGGATAGGACTACATATGTAGTAATATGCTTAGCTCCTAAGGTGCTAATTTAAGTCCCTAAATAACTTTGTGATGTTGGACCAAACAGGGAGATGGCATAGGGCTCTCTTCAGCACATTTTGGGAAGTGATTGCCTCCTTTCTGGATGATTTATCCCCCACAGAATCTCTTGCTGGTGAGTGAGAGACGGGTAAGGTCCATTCTTCCCCTGCAGTAAGTATTGCTGGAAACATCTCTACTACTCCTGAACTAAGTGCTGCTGGTCACCACTCCAGGCTGATCTACGTCCTGTGTGATAGGATCTGACTTGTGTAACTGCCATGCACCTTATCCCTGCAACAAGTTAGAATTTTGAATGAAAAACACCCATCTGGATTTTTTCTGCACTTTAGGCTGGGCTGAGATGCTGGACCTAATGATGCTGCTTTGGCCTATTCCTTTGATAAACCAATCATAGAATCACAGAATCACAGAATCACAGAATGGTTTGGGTTGGAAGGGAACTTCAGAGGTCACCTAGTTCCAACCCCCCTGCTACAGGTAGGGGCACCTTCCACTAGACCAGGTTGCTCAAAGCCCCATCCAACCTGGCCTTTAACACTGCCACAGAGGGGGCATCCACAGCTTCTCTGAGCAACCTGATCCAGTGCCTCATAACCCTCATAATAAAGAATTTCTTTCTTATGTCTAATCTAAATCTTTCAGTTTAAAGCCATTACCCCTTGTCCTATCACTCCATGCCCTTGTAAAAAGTCCCTCTTCAGCCTTCTTGTAGGCCCCCTTTGGGTACTGGAAGGCTGCTATAAAGTCTTCCCCAGAGCCATCTCCTCTCCAGGCTGAGCAGTCCTAGCTCTCTCAGTCTTTCCTCATAGGAGAGGTATTCCAGCCCTCTGATCATCTTTGTGGCCCTCCTCTGGACTCTCTCCAACAAGTCCATGTCTTTCCTCTACTGAGGGCTCTAGAGCTGAATGCAATACAGCAGGTGGGGTCATTTAGTTGGTTAGATACTTTCCCTATCTTTCACCCAAACTTGGGCTTTACTTCAGAGCTAAATATCCCAGCTACCAGCATCCCACATGATCTAATCAAATCCTAGGTACTTCAAATCTCCATCGGAACTACATGTATGAGGTCACATCCCTCTGACCAGTGAGTTGTCAGCTTCCTACTCAACTAGCATCTCTCATCTCCACCTGGCTGCTTGAGGTCCTCTGCACCTCTGCTCTGCGCTGCCAAATACAGCAATATCTGCGTGCAGGTTTCAGTAGATCATGATGCTGCAGAATTGTATCTTGATCTAATACATCACTGAAATGCTTTCATGATAACAGAATCCAATCTGCTTCATTTCAAGTTTCTTAAACTCAGTGTTTGCCCTTGGGAAAAATTGTTGTCAAAGTCATGATAATAAAGGGCTGTGCTAGGCGCAAGCTAAAACTCTTACTTGAGGCAGGGCCTACCAGTCTTTCATACTTGAGCTGTTTTAGTTGTGGTAGGTACAGAGTAAGGCAGTCGGCATCCAGCTGTTCACATTTGACTTGCCACTCCAAAGACCAGCCATTAATTCGAACTTGTATTCACTGTGTTTTATGACACAAGTACTGGGCGAGCTCTTCAGAGCCAGAATAAATCCCTGCCTCACCTAGCTATCCTGTTCTTAAGGCACCTAGCAAAAATCTTTTAAATAAAAGATTTTTCTCCGAAAATTCATCCTTCTATCATTTAAAATTACATATTTGAGCAATTATGACTGTATAATGTAATTCTTTTTATGAGAGGTTTAAAATCAAAACCATAGCCTTCCTGATGTTGATGTTTTGTTGGTTTTATTTTTCTTCTCTTCCCCCAGTCCCTCAAAAATAAAAAAAAACAACAAAAAAAAGACCTAGTTCATCTGACTCCTACAGGGTGACCACAATTGTAGAGTTCCTTACAAAACTTTATTTTCTATTTTTTTTGTCTTTGGACTGATTTTTTGACCAGGTTTGTGTTTTAGTCTTTCAGCCCAAGAGGGCTCCATTTGCTTTGCTGTGGAAAGGCAATTCTACTTTACACATTCTCTGTGGGAGCTGAACTGAGGACAAACAGCAAGCCTCTTTGCTCTTCAGCTTGCGCTCTCATCTCACTTAAACTGCCTGACGGATGCAGACCAGATCACTGCCTTCAGTCATACGTATAAAATGCTGTTGTAAATCGATTGTGACTCCACTGACTTCTTTTGTATTGTGGCTGCAGAACAGGGACATGTGGCTCCCTATATAGGTATGCATTACTTCTGTGTATGAGACTACATATATGTTAAAAACAGTCATGAAAAGTGCTAGCCGCCCCTGAAAACCAGCCACCTATTCATAAGAAAAAAAAAAATAGGCAAACTTTTTGTGGTCTATCTTGCTAAAAATCTCAGTCTTCACCAGGGAAGCTAAGCAAAAAGCTAAATTCTCCCTTCACAGGTCAATGAACTGCTGCCAATTGCAATGGACATCTGCTCATTGTGGAAGGGCCAAGACTCCTAAATGAGCACTGACCATTGCACAGATGTTAGGTGGGGTTTCCAAAGACATAATGGGAACCGGGCATCTGAATTCCCTATAGGTTAGTGGGATCTGACTTACAGAATTCCTTAGTCAGCTTTGGAAACCAGCTGTAATGTTTAAAAATATGCAGTCCCTTCTGACTTTGATACAGTGGTCTACAAGATACTGTCAGTTTCGCTGACTTTTGCTTACTAGCCTCTCTATAGACTGATTGCATAGGAAGTAGCCAAGAAAACCACTGAGACATTGCTTCCCATATCGTGATAGCAGAATACATGAGGAATAACAACAGTAAGGAAAAGGAGGTCTCCTTAAAACAACAAAATAACAGCTTTTGTAATGACTCAAAATCTGTACTGTGAAACGTGGCATTTTCCACATCCAATCATACAGCCAGCCTCCAAAAGACTGAGCAAATTAGGCAGGAACTCTGATGCAAAACTATCTTAATCCTCCTTGACGACACATCAGCTCTCAGTCGAAGTTTGCTGAATTTTTGTCACTGCTGGAATCACAGGGTTTTTCTTGGGCAACTGGAATACTAGGAGAGAGAGCTAACATCGTCATGACCAAAGGCCAAGCTAGAGGATTCACGTCTGCAGGGGTAGGAACTGCTGACCTCTCAGCTTTGTCCCAGATCAACATCATGGAAATAACAGAAAAAGTTGAAAGCACTATCACACTTCCTTTTAACCAAATTCTCTGGCCACCTGAAACATATAATATCCCTGCTAGGCGGGTGTCTGTTTCAAAGACCAAATGAGAACCATGTGGAGGATCTTTGGCTTTGTGATCATGTTTCTTTTTTTAGCTTCTTATAGGGAGGAGCAACGGTCCATAAATCTATAACTACTACTACATAAGCCACTGCTGTATTCTGTAGCTGGAGTAAGTTAGAAAGAATATGAGCCTTTGATGTAATACAGTGCATTGGCTGTGATGCTGTTATGGTGAAAGACTGAGTTGTTAAATTTAGCTGAGAGAATTATATGATGTGGGTCCCTGCAATAGCAGGAAAACAAGCGTGATGTTCCATCTGTATGTGTCAAGTACTTCTGAAAAAAATTAAGGTTCCAGCACTGCCATTTAGTCAGTTGTTTTCTTTCCAGCTCTGCATGGTAAAATCTTTCTAATACTCTACATTTTTTTCTGTTGCCTAATATCTCCCGAGCAAAAGAATCACATAAAATGCTGTAGGTTGGATATTCAAGCCTTAAAACAGGACAGAACTCAGCTCCATATGCAAAAAGGTTCTGATGGCTTGTCTTTCAAAAAGTTCAGATTAAATAACTTAACAGGCATTAACTTGGTTTGTCTGTGTATGTGTTCATAAAGAGGTTTCGAAGCATGCTTCACTTTTAATAAATTAGGGCTACTTCCAGGAGGGGGAGGAAAGCATAACTCTACTCAGCGTGCTTGTGTGCATTGTTTCACTACCGGATCACTGAAGTCTCTGGCATTTCAGCTTGAAACACAATGACCTAAATAGTCTGAGAATGTATTTTTCTTACTAATAATTATATGTGGGAGCAGACTTGGCCTCTTAGTGTCGCTAAGGCTAAAGTCTCCTGACCTCTCTGTCAGTTAGCCAACACATAGACTTTTCTAATTAAATGTCCTTATTGGATTTGACTGGACTATTTCTATTGGTGTGGTTCCCCGTGAGGAAAAGTAGTAAAGTCAGGAAGGTGACCAATATTACAACCAAAGAATGGATCACTTGTACTGCTGCAAAAGTCACTATGGATGTCAAAGATATTTGAGTTTAAGGATCCAGGGTTGAAGATGGGTGAAATATGGGGTTAGATGAACACATGGGATCGTGAGACTGCATTGTCTGCATCAAAATGCACCTTGGCAGAAGTGAGTTGAAAGGGGTACGGAGAATGAACAGGAAGGGAAGAAGGTACAGAAAACTGGGAAAGAGTACTGCTTTTTTAAAGGAGGAAACAAATAGTGGGCTACAGAAAAGAGCGTGAGAGCTTCTAGGAAAGAGAGACAGAGCTGCATCCAGTACAACAGGGTGGGTTTGTGGCAGTCAGCCACTACTGAAATAAAGACATTTTACAAAAATTCTATACTTAAAAAGGGTCTTCTACCAAACTGACAGTTGAACTGAATACCTCAGCAAGGGTTACCTAAAAGCCCGGTCATATCTACCTACATACCAAGCCTACAGGATGGACAAGACTGTAATTGGGAGGCTACAAGGCTAAGGTGCTGAGCTCCTAGCTGAAAATTAAAACCTTTTCTCAAATTCCAGAGGCATATCTGGGCTCAGGCTGGAGCTGAATAGTGAGTGGGGAAAGATTTTACTTTTGTCTTTCACTAACATGAATCAATACTGAAGCCTTTTAATTCTGTCCTCTGTTTACCAGCTCCACGTGCAGCAGATAAATACAGGGGTTGCTGTGTACAATAATCAGTGCTCAAAGATATTTGATTTTGCATGTTATATTTTATGCTTTAGGATATTGTGATTCAGAAGACAGTATGTTCACAATATTATGACAGAAATCTTGATGAGCTTTTCCTGTTGGAGTTATTGAATTTCATGGAGGTGCTTGGGTTTTCTTATGATTTGACACTTTAGAAGCCAATTGAGATTAACTACTTTTGGAGAAGCTGGGCTGTTTCGAATGACACTACTCAAGTTTGTGTACACAGCAGGGAAAAAAATTATTCATTGGCATTTCTCTTTGTAAATATTCATCTACACAAAATAATAATTAAAGGTATGTTTATAGTATAGTAGGATTTAAATGATTTAGGCATTATATAATCATTCTAATGTTTGTACAAGAGCCTTTTAATGTCTCTTTAACAGGAGCAATGGGATATTGGATCGATTCATCACAACTGTTAGTCTCATGGCTCATTTTTCCCCAAAATGATTATTTGAATCTATGTAACAATACAGCCTGGCATATAGCTATACAAAGCCCATTCTCCACAAATAATAGCACAGTTAACATCAGTATTTCATAGGGATTTGGCTGGTGTTCCAGAGAATTTGACTTTTTGGAAGACGACACTGCAGAAACAAAGAACGTTGGGTGGGAGAAGATGCTTCAGTGTCGGGAATGAAAGATAGGAGGACTAATATAGACAGCAAAGTAACCTAAAATACTGATGATTTATAATACATTTGTTTAATGAAGAAGAACTTTTCACTTTTGCTGAAAATTTTTATATATACATGTGTATATATATAAAAAAATATATATAAAAAAGAATAAAGGTTGACAGGACTATTTGGGCCAAGTTAAGGAGGACCAGGATGCTGCAAATTAGGTGACAGAGATAGAGAAATCCATATTTCTTTAACCCAGGTCACTATTAAATGAATATGAAATACTGTAGCTCAGCTTTAGGTCTTCCCAGGGCTGGAAATATGCGCATGACTGTCTCTATATGTGGACACATGTAAAATCATAGCTGTTATTAAAATAAGAGGTTTTGGCAGGCTGCCTTCAGTTTTAAATAGAATCTATTACCCATCGATTTCCAGGAGCAATCTCAAATGAGGAAAAAGTAAATGCGGTCTTGGCCAAGGAATCACAACTGCCACAAAGAAAGAATCCTTTGTTGAGCTTTATGATTAAGATCTGGGCTTTTTAAAACGTCCTTAAATATTATCTTTTTTTTCATTACTAGTTAGCTACTATAGGTAAAGATAATCATAAAATCATTCAGGTTGGAAAAGACCTCTAAGATCATCAAGTCCAACCATCAACCCAACACCACCATGCCTACTAAATCATATCCCAAAGTGCAACATCTACATGTTTTTTGAATGCCTCCAGGGATGGTGACTCAACCACTTCCCTGGGCAGCCTGTTCCAATGCCTGACCACTCCTTCAGGAAAGAAATTTTTCCTGGCATCCAATATAAACCTCCCTTGATGCAACCTGAGGCCATTGCTTCTCGTTCTATCGCTAGTTACTTGGGTCAAGAGACCAACACCTGCCTCACTACAACCTCCTTTCAGGTAGCTGTAGAGAGCAATAAGGTCTTCCTTCCGCCTCCTCTTCTCCAGACTGAACAAACCCAGTTCCCTCAGCCGATCCTCATAAGACTTGTTCTCTAGACCCCTGACCAGCCTCGTTGCCCTTCTCTGGACACACTCCAGCACCTCAATGTCCTTCTTGTAGTGAGGGGCCCAAAACTGAACACAGTATTCAAGGTGTGGCCTCACCAGTGCCGAGCACAGGGGCACGATCACCTCCCTGCTGCTGCTGGCCACACTATTCCTGATACAAGCCAGGATGACGTTGGTCTTCTTGGCCACCTGGGCACACTGCTGGTTCATGTTCAGCTGACTGTCAACCAGCACCCCAAGCTCCTTTTCCTCCAAGCAGCTTTCCACCCACTCCTCTCCAAGCCTGTAGCGTTGCATGGGGTTATTGTGACCGAAGCGCAGGACCCGACATTTGGCTTTGTTGAAACTTATACAGTTGGCCTCAGCCCATCGATCCAGCCTGTCCAGATACCTCTGCAGAGCCTTCCTACCCTCAAGCAGATCGACAGTCCCGCCCAGCTTGGTGTCATCTGCAAACTTACTGAAAGAGCACTCAATGCCTTCATCCAGATCATTGATAAAGGTGTTAAAAAAGACCAGACCCAAAACTGAGCCCTGGGAAACACCATTTGTGACCGGTCGCCAGCTGGATTTAACTCCTTTCACCACCACTCTCTGCACTTGGCCATTCAGCCAGTTCTTTATCCAACAAAGAGTACACCCATCCAAACCATGGGCAGCTAGTTTCTCCAGGAGGATGCTGCGGGGAACAGTGTCAAAGGCCTTACTAAAGTCCAGGTACATAACATCCACAGCCTTTTGCTCATCCACTAGGCAGGTCACCTGGTCATAGAAGGAGATCAGGTTGGTCAAGCAGGGCCTGCTTCTCATGAACCCATGCTGGCTGGGCCTGATCCCCTGGTTGTCCTTCACATGCCTGGTGAGTGTACTCAGGATGAATCACTCCATAACCTTGCCCTGCACCGAGGTCGGGCTGACAAGCCTGTAGTTCTCTGGATCCTCCTTCCAGCCCTTCTTGTAGATGGATGTTACACTGGTGATCCTCCAGTCATCTGGGACCTCCCCTGTTAGCCAGGGCTGCTGAGAGATGATGGAGAGTCGCTTGGCCAGCTCCTCCACCAGTTCCCTCAGCACTCTTGTGTGGATACCATCAGGCCCCAAAGACTTGTAAGTGTCCAGGTGGCATAGCAGGTTGTTAACTGCTTCCTCCTGGATTATGGGAGGTTTATTCTGCTCTTCATCCCTATCTTCCAGCACTGGGGGCTGACTACCCTGGAAACAACCAGCCTGACTTAAATACTGAGGCAAAGAAGGCATTAAGCACTTAAGCCTTTTCCTCATTCTTGGTGGCAATACTCCCCCCGCACATCCAGTAAGGGATGGAGATTCTCCTTGGCCCTCTTTTTGTTGTTGATGCATTTGTAAAAATATTTTTGTTGTCCCTTACAACAGTGGCCAGCCTGAGTTCTAACTGGGCTTTTGCCTTTCTAATTTCCTCTCTGTATGACCTAATGAGACCCCTGTACTCCTCTTGAGTTGCCTGCCCTTTCTTCCATAAGTGGTAGACCTTCTTTTTTTTCCTGAGTCCCAGCAAGAGCTCCCTGTTCAGGCAGGATGGTTGTCTTCCCCGCCAGTTTGCCTTGCGGCACACGGGGACAGCCTGCTCCTGTGCCTTTAAGACTCCCTCCTTGAAGAATGTCCAGCCTTCCTGAACCCCTTTGCCCATTCAGGACTCTCTCCCAGGGCACCCTCTCAACCAGTGCCCTGAACAGTACAAAGTCTGACCTCCAAAATTCAATGGTGGAAAACACAGTTCGACTGCTCTGTCTTTATGTTTTTTTATTTAATCAGTGAACAAGCTTCTCAATTCTTCTGTTCTTTTTCTTGTTTATTGAACAGGATGTGAGTATAAAAATGATGAGTGTTATGCAGTTTTTCTTCTGGCTTGGTAAAGTCTTTGGAAACCTGGATATATGGCAGCCAGCAGCAACTGCTCACACACTGACAAAGGTCCCAAGAAGCAAAAGAAACCTTAAGAGTTATTTTATTAAATCATTTCAACACTGCACAAGAAATTTGGATCCTGCTGAAATCAATGGAAATTTTTCTGTCAGTTTCAGGGTAGCTTTGATTTTATTTTTTCTTCTCAAGTATCACGGACATGTGTGTGATATACCACCAGTCGAGGATGAACTGTTGCCGAGTGATCCCAGCAACGAATTAATAGCCTAACCCAAACTACCTTTAGAGCCACTAGAGATACCCTATGACAGACTTTTCCTTACACTTCTATTCAGTATCTCACCTTCTCCTTACAAAAGGTGAATGTTCCAGGGACTGCGTAGTCTAACCTTTAATTAACATATACTTTGTATTATCTCTGTTGTGAGTTGTGCTTTACCCATATAGTCTTTTACATATTTTCACAGGTGATCATCAGCTGAATATAGCATGTGCATGTGCCTCACTTCATGGGAACACACTGAATGTGCACTCTTGATTGCCTTCTTACATTCTTCTTCCTTGATCCAAGCCTTCCCCATTTTGAAGGTTTTTGATTTTCTCCAGAATGCCAAACTAGGCTCCCACTCCTATCAGCTGGTTGTGATAGGATCAGTAACAAAAAAGAACAGGACAGATATGACATGTGGCAAATTTAAGCCTCGTCAGCTGAGGGACTTCTCGGAGTTTCAGTGTACATTCATCTCTGGCTGCTGGTACTACAATGTGTGGGCATTTGGGTGCCTGCAAAAAATAAAGTCCAAGTACTTTTGTTTGGGTTTTGCAGTTTTTATTGACATTTCATTTTTCAAATTACAGTTTCTTTTGGCCTAAAATAATAGTTCTAGGGCTAACTTCATTCCATATTCAATGATTTTCTTGAAAAACTACTTTCTTGAAAGGTCTACTTTACTTGTTCAGCAAGTTAACTAAAGGAAGAAGCTTGTTCATCTGGTGTGACACAGTTGTATGGATGTACAATTGTGTGACAAACCCATCCAATAGCACTGTGAGTTTCTATCTGCTGTAAGCCACCTTGTCTCCCAGCGGCTGGCCATTCTGGGTGGTAAGTCCTTCACTGGGAGCTGCATTAGGGCTGTTTTCTGCAGACGGTTCTTCATTACTTGCACTTCCTAAAAAGACAAAATAATTGAGATTAAAATAAATGTCATATCTTCAATGCAGCAAGCTAGAAGGTATACAATTTATCAATGACACTCAAGAGCCTTTTCATGCAGGTATAAATATTCAGGAAGCTATTTTTCTCAGTTTGCAGTCCATTTGCAAAATGCTTTAGGGTAATGACAGATCATCTAATGGTAATTAATTATCATGCTTCCGGTGTGCTTTAAATAACTGCCACTGGAATGCATAATAGTTTGCACTCCACCTGTGCAAGACTTGGGGTTTTATTTGTATTATCTTCTGATACTTACCTACCAAGCAGGAAGTGTGGGGAGCATTATTTTTTTGTCTGTCTGGTATACATAAATCCTCAAGAACCCATCTTTGAAAGACCTCTTCTTTTTTATTCTTTACCTTCTGTGATTTTAGTCCTCCACCTTGTTTCAGAATTGCAGGTGCCTCAACAACACCAACCCATGCCATAAATTGTACTGATGGCGTTTATTTAATACATCTTACCCAGATTTCTCTCATTGCACAGATGTCCCTCATACTAAAGGAATCTATCTTCCAGTGGAGATTTCCAACAAGAAGGTGTGAATAGAAGGGGTAAAAGATGAATGCTAACCACAACATTCCTGATTCGGTCTCTATTCAAGTCTGAACTATGAACACTGTTGCTTTATTTGGACACACACTGTCTCAGAGCTAATGGAGCAGGCTTCAGCTTTGCTAGCTATTGAATATTCTACAGGTGGAGTCCAGTCTGGCTAACCTGGATGTGTGAAGTATGCCTAAATGTATAAATTTAGGCACATGAGTTAGGCAGACAAGGTTTCACTTTGAAGACACTAAAGGTATCTCCTTCTTCCCAGTTGCAACATTGCTTACAGAGGCACTTATTTTTGGAGGACTGGTTCTGTTTAGATGCCAGTTAGATGAGTAAGAGATGTAGACTGGATCCAAGTCTACCTGTCTGAGATGCAGTGAGAGGCCCCTAATAAAGAGACTCACTGTTATGCATTGCAGTCCACCACACTATGCAAAGGGAATTTTAGCATTCAGACATACTGTCTGAATATGCATAAACATTCTGAAGCTCCTGTTTTTAACTGAATATCAAGTTGTTAACACATTCCCTGGAAAAAGCCATCCACAGCTTTTTTCCACAATAGCCACTCTTCTTGTTTCTCATTTTGATGTTTCCCATGGAAACCATCACGATTCAGAATATAAAGCACGTCTTTGAAAGGCAGCTATAGGAACTCCATTTACTAAATCCAAACCTTTTCAAGCACCATCACTTTCATAATTCCCCAGGTAAATCGGCCCCCACAATGCCAACTTTACCAACTGGTTTCAAACAAAGCTTCAAAGATTTATAGATCTGCAATGAATCAGATTGAAAGTTTGCTCCGTAATTTAGAAAGGCACTGCCAGTAAATACCATGAAGGATCACTGCATTTATGAAAGGACTGTTGTTAAATTATCTTCAATTATGACAACATACATTTCACTTATATGCCAGGGACAAATGATACATTCTGTCATTAAATATTGCAGTCTGATCACAAAATGAAACACTTACTTCAACTTGGACAATATTTTTACTAAATGAAAAAAACTTACAGGTAACAGTTTAGCTAGATGTATATACTACAGCTTCTATATTCAGCAGTGAATAACCTAACAGACACGTAACTTCAGCTGTACAAGAGATTCTAAATATGAGAGGCTTTATTCTAGACACTGCAATTTATGAGTTTAGGAGTAACTCAGCTTTCTGTTGGACTGAGACCTGGGTCTAAGATGTTCAGTGTTGAGCCTTTAGTTATCCCTAATTTAACATTTCTAAGTCAAGGCATTTCACATGGCAGTAAACAAAGGATCAATAAGAAATTTTGAAAAGCCCATTGCAGTTAGATTTTGTGATCACAGGTTTGTCCAATTCTTTTCCATTTTACTGAAATATGTTGATCTTTTCTTTGCTTATAGTACACAGATGATATATGAAGCTGGAAAGATATTGACTTGAAGGAAGAGATGAATTGAGCAAAACAGGATTCATTAAAGTTCATTGAGATTGCATCAGAATAGACCCTCTACAGCTTTGTGCTTGGACGTGAAAACTGGATGGTTTCATTAACAAAGCCTCTTGCTGCCACCCTTGTAAACTCCATCTACTTGGCAGGAGGCCACAAACTGCAACCCACAACAACTAAAACTCAGCGGTCAGAATGACCAGTGTATCATACAATTCAAAAACACTATAATGAAGATTTATAATTACTGAAAGGCAGGAAACTGCTCTTTTTTCGACTAAGTATGTGTTAGTTCAGATCTCACAGTAGCTGACTGACAAATAGTTCCCTCTCAGGATGGAGTGCAAGGTACATCATCCATAAATGGTTTGCAGCATTGCTCTGTCAAATCTAGCATCTAACATCATGCCAGGATCCCATGCAACAGCCCAGCAGCACTCCAGGAACAGAGTGTGGAGCAATCAGGTAACAACAGTGGTGCAGTGCTTCAGCTCTGAAGAGAGGTACAGCAAGCTACCTCTGACACAAGGAGGCACAGTAACCAAGCAGCAACATGATGCTTAGCGACTTAAAAAAATAAAAAAAAAAGAGATTTATGTTCTCTTGAGTGAATATATTCTACAGTCTCACTTGTCCACTCCTGGAGAATGTGATTCTTGGGAGCAATGCAAGTGATGAAATTCTTCTGACGGACTGATACTGCTTGGGTATGAATCTTGGTACAACGTCCACTCAAATAGAAATGGAGGGTGTTCAGCCATCAGCCTCTCAAGTTCCTACAGTCCTTCAACCTGAACTGGTGACCATTATGAATTTTTTTCACCAAGATGTGGACTCAGATTGTTATCAAGACACCCACAGCAGAAGTCACTGTAAGCTACCAACCCATGCTGAGGCCTGGAGTAGAAATGAGTTTAATGTGATGCCTATTTAAGTAGAAGTCATATGAGAAGTTTCAGTATTCCAGGGTGAGATAAGACTAAAGACGACTATCTAAGTCAGGTGACAAGCCAATGTTGCTATGAGATGGAATTTAGTAGAAGTGAACTGTGTAGCTGCATTACCATGGTGGTGAGGCCAAGCAAATACTGGCTTGAGGAGCAGGCAGGGTGTACTCACTTTTTCTTGCAGAATAACATGTTGACATGTACTTTTTAAACCTTCTCCTTGACAATCTATACTCCATAAATCTCACACTGTGTGGCTTGTTTTCAAAACTTTGACTCATCTTTGTGAACAATTTCAGTGTGTTTTTCTCTTCCTCTCTTAATTTTTATGTTTAACATTCAAGTATTTGGTTTTGGCCGCTGACGAGGCCAGGATATTGAGCTAGGCAGACCATTGGACTGACCCATACATGAATGTTGTTGTGTTCTTATGCCAGTTTGGATAGTTTTAAACCTTCTCCATCTCAAAAACAATCTGCCCCGACAGATATTTTCCCACTTTTTTCCAGGATTTTCTGTAACTGCTGGGAGTAGCCTCTGTCCGTGGTGCTCAGTCAACAGTCGTCCTGCCAGAGCTGTGACTTCAACTCAGTCTGGCTTTACACAGCCATCATCCTGCAAGATTACATCCCAAAAGAACTAGAAGTTATACCCAGGACTGTTTAAATATCAGAATCAAGCTTGGCAAATTAGGAATATCATGACCAGCAGAAAGCTGTCAGAGATCAAAATATTCCCTCTGAACTTGAAAGACACTGCGGGATACCAAGAAACTGATGAAAAAGCCTGCAGCAAAATCTTGAGTCCACTTTTGAAGAAAGACCATGAGTAATGATTCAGGCTTTCTCTTGAACAAAAGCAGTGATGCTTTGTGTTTGAACCAGAACCAGCAGCTTGATGATTCTGAGACATTATAGTTTTGTGTTACTCACACATCAGCCTCAGTCCATTTGAAGTGTTCTGTCAGGCATAGGCACCTAGGCACCTAGGTAGCTCTGTGCCTTGGAGAGTACATTTTTTTCCCAGAAATGCAACTGCCCTCCTAAGCAGAAAGGGCCTAGACTGTGCTCACCGTGAAGGTGAGTCCTTAGGCCATAAAAAACACTTTTAAGCTTGCATGCCTCCAAGAATAATTAAAAAGATCTCAACTTGCTCATAAATGTATGTTATTTACAACATACACAGACATGAAGGAGAGTTTATGTACTAGACTAAATTGAGTGTTCAGGGCAGAACAGCAGACTGAAATATCAGCAGTTGGTCTTCCTGTTCTAAGCAGTAAGAAAGAATTGAAGGAAACTTACAACTGGATGGAAATTTATGGAGACAAAGGAAAAATCAAGGGACATAACTGGCACAGCTATAAAAAAAACCAAAGAAACTATCTATTGTGAAGTCAAAGCATGCAGGATCCACACTGAAATGCATCTAAAGCCTCAGCTGCAACCTTACAGTGCACAGAAGTTACTGTGTTCCACCTATGTCATATGAATCTTAACATTGTCTTGTTAGGTGCTTCCAGTAGACAAAACAGGCCGCCTTCAGTTTAGTCAAAATCTGTATTATCACTGCAAATACAGGGCAAACTATGAGAAGATATAGCTTCAACACATCTCCTATAATCACTGCAGGAAGATTTCTCTAGCTCTAACTCCAGGACAATGAAACTTTATTACATACTGTCTGCTCTAAAATAGATTTGCTTGGTATTGCATCAGGACAGTCTCAACCACATACCCTGGACAGTGCAAGATGTTTCATTTATGATAAGCATTTTTCTGCACTGACATAACTATAGTAGTAATAGGACTAAAGACAGAGAGAAACATTAAGCAGAGAATTTAGGTTTTATTTAATGAAAGAAAACATTTTTCTCACCTGTGGATGTTTTCAGTCTCCTGATATAATCAGACCAAAAGGAACAGTCTGCTTTTTTCAATCCTTTAAGAGTTGGCAAGGAAACAGTGAACTCCTTGTAGTTATCACCGTCATCATTTGGCAGATACATAGGCCAGAGGGGCATCACCCCTGACATTCTTCTTGAGAAACTATGAGGGTAGTTTGGATTTCTAAGGAAACGGGAGAAAAGCTCATTAGAAAACAATGACATGAATAGTAAAATGGAGAAGGAAATCAGCTGATTCAAGGAAATGTGAATCCAGTCCCTCTGGCCAGTAGAGTTCAAATTCAGTCCAGACTGGTGAATCATTCACGGTGTCTCACCTGACAGTAACTTGCTAATCTGGTTCACTTATTAGGGAACAGGTACACAGAACCTGTATAGACACAGGCTCATGAACACCTTCAACAGACCTCGGTCCGAAAGCAACCCAAGGTACTCTAAAAAGCATTTAAAGTCACAGATCCCACACTAGCTTTCCAGAGATAGTCCTCATTCTCAAGTATGGCCACAGCACAGTAAAGCTGAGGGTTATTCGCAGGGTAGTTGGTAAAGGATCCACTGTGTCTTCATGTCCTTTTCCCTTTCTTCTGGGAATAAGGGGACTCAGCCAAGACCCTTCAGAACTGAGGTGATAGAACTGAGCTCTGGAAACAACACCAAGGCCTTTGTAGCCCCCCATATATTTAAGTAGAATTTGCAGCTGCTCCACAGAGATAAAACTCCTATTACTTCCAGCTAAGTGTCATACTACACATCTTTGGTATCTGCTTGAAAACTTGGCTATGACTTTCCATTAGTGTTGACCACAGCCCCCTCTGTAGGATTACAAATTGCTAGAGGAAATGGAGGATACTTGAGTGAGGGCAGTATCTGGACTACATTCCCTCTACTCCTCACCCTCTCCCCAATAATAGCAATTCTTAAATGTCACCCACTTACCCAGAGTTTACAAAATTGGAGATATACTGCATAATTTTCAAGGACAGGCTCTTTTCTTCCAGGGTAAATTGTTCTTCATACTTCGTGTAGAATGGCAGTCCAAACGCATACTGAACATCCAGCAAGAGATCCTGACCTGAACTAAAAAAAATATTTACACAAAAATAATTAAAACAATCATTTATTTATTTGGGGGAGAAAAGGAGCTAATTTAATTCAGAGAATAAAGGAAAGTTTTAAAAACAAAATGACCATTAATTAGTGTGGTGAGCTGTGGGGCTTCTTCAAATCAGAGCATAAAAGAAGAGCAAGCAATAACAAGGAGAATTTGCCACGAAGTTAATGTAGGTCTTTAACATTTGTTACAAGAGGAAGTTATGAAAGACAGCAGGGCATATTTTCTAAATTACTGGGCATATAAGAGAAACTGATAGAGGAAACAAGCCATTTGGTTATTCCTTAAATGCCTCTTCAGTTTTGTACAGATTTTCCCTAAAATTAAATTCAGAAAGTGGAAGCAAGTGGTGACATGGAACCTGGCAGCCATGACGGAAGGTTAATTATGGTTTATTTCATAGATTTGGAATAAAATCCTGGCCCATCTTAACTGCAATTGGAGTCTTTTCCTTTGACTTCCTTGGGGCCAGCATTCTGCCACAAATCTTTGGATAAGGAATAATGTAACAGGAGATGTTTATGAAGATTTCACTTAGACATAGTTTTAATCTAATTTATCTGCTGGCTAGGCAGTTTTGGTTCATGCATCTGTTTTCTCCAAGTTTTATATGGTAGTCAAGTCAAAACACCATCAGATAACCACTTAGATCAGATTTAAGAAAGAAAAAACATTGTTTACTTCCATGTAATAACACATATAATAAGGAATATTTCAACAATTCAGAGACAAGACTGGCCAGGCAAGACAACACTTGTAGGACTTAATGGAAAATTTTCCATATGATTTTCTAAATAGCAAAATTAGACAACTCAACTTATTCAAGTCCTGGAGAAAAAGTGGGCAACTTTTGCTAACAAAATTATAACTAAACAACGTCCAACACATAGCTTTGAACCACAGCTCAGAAGGAGACATTTCTGGTATGGAGTCCAATTGCATTTTCTGTATCCCACATTTAGAGAAAGGTCTTATTGACTTGGTTAAATGCTGCATGAAGGCAGGCAGCATCGGGGACCTGGGAGAAGGAACAGATGTCTGTGAGGCTAGGACAAACAAACTCCAGATCTTCTGAGCAAGATTTCATCTGCACTAGCTGCAGAGGTTGTTGTCAAAAGGTGGCACAACTGGAACTACTTTTTCTTTGGACATGAAATGCAGTAGCATTGATATGACCCTGATACTGTCTCGGATGGAACAAGGCTTGTAGTTCAAACCATTATGGGCAAGTGGACTGAAATCAAGACGACTCCTTTACATTTTATGAGTGGTGGCACCATAGCCTCTATTTTGAAAAACAAACACACAGCCGTTTAAATGGAATACGTCTTTGGTTGTATTTTCCTTAGTCTTATCATAATACCTCAGTAATACTTTGCATCTGGAAAGTGAATTATTCACAGAATATTCACCAGAAAAATGTAGAACTGAAACAAGATTAAAGCATATTTTTCTTCCCCAAATGTTTATAGAAGGATTAAGCAAGATCATAGTTTAATAATTTTGCTTTAAAAATAATTTGCTTGGCTCAGTATATTACAGCAATGTTTAGTGTCAGTATTGCAGCAAAAGTACTACATACTTAAAGGAGCTATTTTCTTCTGAATAAAGAGTCACTTTTGAATAGAATAGACAACATGAAATTTGGTAAGATGCAATGAAGGGGCAAATGTACCCATTCAGAGAAGGCACAGTGGAGGTAAACTTTGCTCTAAATCTAAAACAAGTGAGCTGGGACTGAGGATTTCCCCTCAAATGAGACTGAGTTCTCAGCCCTCATGTTTCTAGAGGTGGCATCTGTTAAGGTCACAGCCCAGACTAAAATTCAGCAAACTCCTAAACAGGGAACTTACTAAGATTGAAATTATTTTTACAACTGTAATGGGTTTGATACAGAGACATAAAGTGGTACAAAACTCTGTAATTTCATCAGCTGCTTTCAATATTTCTCGTTAAGGCTTCCACACCCTGGCCAGTGAGTATCAGTGTAAGAAGATGAGAAAGAAAACATAAGACTAAGAGGGGAAAGAGGCATATATATATATATATATATACACACATAGAACAGCAGTAGAGAAAACTGTGAAACATATAGAAGGCATCTAGAAGGAATATATCAGGGGAACATTTCTGTCTCCCCCCTCAAGCTCTCATCACCATCCATTAACGCCAGAAGGGAGTGCAAAATGGCCAGAACCACCCATACAAGGATTTTTGAGTCTTGTAGGAGCTCTGAGTATACTCAAGGTAGCACCAGGTAGTGATACTTGTTTCACTGGAAGAAAAGCTGAGTGAAAGAAAGAGAGGAGGGACAGATAAGCCTGTATAGCTTTGCTGCTGCACACTGCTAGCTCTGCAGGGAGGTTTTTACTTCCTGAGCTGCTCCAAACTGCGCTCCTGAAACCCCAGGGTGCCATAAAGGTAGCTCAACTGTGTCAACTCTGAATGGGGAAACGCAGAGCCCAGCAACTGGTGGATAAAAGGGAGGCCTGTAGAGACAATGGCAAAAGGCATTCTTTTAAGTGTTTTTAAGGAATACAAACTAATAGCAACTAACTTCTTCTACAGAAGTCTCTTAGCAAGGAACAGATATGTTATTTTAATAACAGTGGAGAATGTAGTTACGTGTAAGGATGAAACCTTGGCTTTGGTGGCTTCACAGGAGTAGTACTTCATGCAAAGATATTGCTTCAGATCTTCTGTGTATGGCTTTTCTTTTTAAGATGTCAGCATTTTAGAAACAGATTCACAGCTCTTATGTGGCGGTATGACAGACTGGTAAATTGAGCCATGGGGAAGCTAGGAGCCAGACCCTACCACTTTGTTCCCACCGAAGTGAGCTCCCCTTGGAGAATTATTATTTCCCTTCAGAAGGAGGCACTATTGGAGTTCAGTTATACAGTTTACAGAAAAACAGGTAGTAAAATCAGAAACTTTGTGACATTCATAGCCAACAATTTAACAGCAGACCCTGAAATATCACTTGCTGGGAATTTTCGTTATACAGTGCCAACCCTATTAATTGGGAAGGTATTGGTCCTCAGAAAATTTTCCTTAAGCCTGAGATGGAGTTTCCATTTAAATGTTTCCAAGTAAGAAAGGGATTTCTTAGCCATCAGACACCACACTGCTCTCTCTATAGAACTGTGGCTACTTCTGCATACAAAGAACAGCTTCAACAGGGTAGAGTAAGAGATGAGAAGGTCAGAATTTAGAACAAAAATACCCACGTTACAGTTGATTTGGTTCAAATTCTTGTTCCAAATCAAACAGAGCATAGATGTAAATCCAGACTTCCAACAGCTGAAGTGAATATTTTAATCACAAGTTTTTGGAACAGTAAAACAACCCCATCAAATCCCAAACAACAACAACAAAAAACACCCAACCCAGAAATCCTCAAAAATTTTGTTTGCAAAATGGAATGGTCACTAATGGCTAGCCATGAGCATGGCAGTCAGAGCAGAAGAATATGATCTGTCAGACCACCATGCACCATTCTACATCAGGACCGAATGCACAACTTAGAGCTGGGGCTGCAGAGACCTCACACTGTGATCCATTGTAAATTAAGACATATATCTCATTTTGAACTTTGTCCTTGTTCTAGATTTGGCTAATTATTTCATACTGGAAACTCATTTTGATGATTAATGACCGACTATGGCCTAACACTTCTCTTTTTTTTTTTTTTTTCTCTTTAATGTGAAAATAGTCCTTACTCTCCTAATGTAACAATTTCAACTAATCTCAAAGCTTTTGAGTCACAACTTTTATTCTTATTTGGCTTAATGCAGTTTTTGGTTCTTTTTTAAAACTCCACATATAGATAGAAGCCAATGTAAATTAACTCAAAATTCAATTGACATCCTATACCATACCAAAATGCCAAACTTCCCACTGCTATCCAATCGTTTAAGTTTTAAAATAACAAGATAAACATAACTCTAGCTAGAGTTCAGCCAGAGTTACCAGTAAACTGCTCAGGATAAAAAAGCAATTTGTAGAAGAATTGGTTTGTCATTGGTGAACACACCAAAGGCATATTTATTTATCAATTTTTTTAGCTGTATTGACTAATAATGATAGATATTTTAGTCCTCACAGAGCACAGATACTATTAACAGAATACTTTTCTAATATATATGGTTCAGAACAAGAAACTCACATGTGGCCATAAGTTTCCATTTCTTTTTGTGTATTAATTTTTTTTTTTTACTAATAACTAGACAGGAGAATCACACAAATGGAAATTTAGACCTACTGAAGAACCTCACACCACATCTCAAATAGTATATGGGAGGAATTTGACTGATATTTTCACCCCAAAATTTATTCTGTCTTCACTCATACAAACAATTTTAGCCTACTTTCTTCATACTCCCTTGTATACAATTTTATATACTCAACCTACTGCCCATTTTAGGACACAAACACCCTCTTTTTCACAAGGGATATTGTTTAGGCATTCTAGATTTTTGGTTGTTTTTTTTAATGAATGAAAAGTTTGGAATAAACATAGTCTAGTTGCCATATTTTCAAGCCCCAGCCTGAAAAACCCTGACTCTCAAGTGATCTTCAGTCTCTCCCAGCTTTGGCTAGAGATGTTGGCCAAAATTCCTGTTACCCTATGTGGTATGAAGCCAGGCTACATAGCCCGGTAAAACAGGCCTAGCAAAAATCTAAGCAGTTAACTTCTGAGGCTTAAGTTCCCAGCCCCACCACGTTGGGGACAGTAGCATCATTAGTCGTAAATGATCTGCCGGGCAACTCCTTCCTTCTTCAATGCCTGCACAAACATCTCAGTTCAGCTAGCGCATTCCAACCCAGCTCCTTCAGGAGATTAAATAGATATGTTCATTTTGTTTCAGCTACAAAGATTGTCTGAGAAATGTAGAAGAAATAGGGTACTCAAGCTCATACTAGTCACTAAACTTAGAAGATATTGGTGATCTGCAACAGATTTGTGTGACAAGAAAGCCATTAATGTTTTAAATGTAAACTTTTCTGAGCATAACTGCTTATTCTAACAATTCTGTCAAAGGGTGAGTGTTAGAGATGTGATCATTGTTTTGAGTTCCTAGCCTCATATTCAAGACCCTGTTCAGTATTGCATTGGCAAGGATAGGCCTATCACTAGGAACTAGTTAAATAGAACACCTCTCCCCTGCCACTTGGCTTTGGTGAGAACAGGTCATTTACATGCTGATTGGACTGAACAGCATAGATGAAACCCAGACTCACAGAGCTGGTGAGAAATCTCCTGCTGATCTGAGTTGGGATAGGATTTCATAACAACTATATGCTTGGAGAAGAGGATATGATTTTTACATAAAAAGCCACTGCCTGCATGATCTTGTGGTCCTGTTCTATGTTTATTTTCAATAAATGAACTTAAAATTAATTTTTGTAAGAAGTATTGGAAGTACTAAATGTGGTTGTGTGCACATGTCTACCTTCTCTTCTTATTAATACCAGCAGATTTGCAGAGTGGGATCAAGTACCCTAAGCTGTTAACAGGCACGATCTCATTGATGTCATGTGAGAGGAGCAGCCTACCAACACTGTACTTTGCCTGCACTGAAATGTTCATTTCAATGATATCCAAAAACAATTTACAATATATACATATAACCACACCTCTTAGAAAAGGAAATGGTACATGATTTCAGGGATAAAAAACATAATCAAAGGATAGTTGGATTTTTATAGAAATTTCATGGGCCAATGTAAGGCCTGGCATGACCTCTGCAGTTCTAGGGATGCATTTGGCTCACTCTGCCTCCTCACATTACACAGTCCTGCCAAACAAATGTAGGAAAGCATGTGAAAAACAGATGAACATTTTTCTTTTTTTCTTTCTTCTTTTCAGGAAAATCAGGACATGTGGAAAAAGTTTAACTCCTAAAGGGATTAAACTGCCAAGTTTATTCACCTTTGTACCAAAGAAGCCCGATTGATATATGTGACTTGCAGAAGTATCCTGGAGTTTGCTGTGTCTTTTCCACTTGGGTTACTCCCAATACACGCAATGTTCTACTTTGCATTATAGCTGTACCAATTGAAGAAAATAAAACTGAAGTAGCAGATAATAAATTCAAGAACCTGAAAGCTCACATTAATTGAAAAAAAAAAAAAATCATAGATCTTCATGCAGGAAGAAAGCACTTCTATCATCTAGTCAGAACTCCTAAATAACACAAAATACAGAATTTTGTCAGGAAATTACTATATTAAAAGCCTAGCAATAGGCATGTTGGCACTTGAGTGCATCTTTGGTGGACATAAATTCTTACGTTTGTTCAGTATGCCTACTCTTGAGCTGAAGGAACAGATGAATTTCCTTAAAAAGATGTGTCCATCCACAGACCCCAGAGAACCAAGGAATGTCTCACTAGACCTCTGTCTAGAACGTTGTGCTTATGTTCAAGATTACATTTTGTGGGAACAGCCTGTCCAAGTGCAGCACATACAGTTCAAAAAATTGCTTTGCACTTTTCTGAGTCTTTTAGCTGAATTTTGGTTAATTTGAAAATGATTTCTGTTTTTTCTGAGCTTGCTACTTTCCCTTTGCATATTTATGGCTAATTTCCAAAATCTGAAAAAGCTACTGAATGGTAAAGGCCCCTAAACCACTCTAATCAGAAGAAAAAACAAATTTTCTAGATCTCAAGCCTTTAGCAACATAGAAACTGTCTAAAGACTTGATAATGGCATGATGTGATTGAATCAGTGGGAGAGTGTTTTCATAGCTGCTGCTGGCATAACACTATAGATAAGGCCAGAGGGATAAGAGGCAGTTCCAACAAGAAGAGAAAAACAACTTTTAGGAGATGAGAGTACAGCTTTACAGAGAAAAATTACAAGCTGTCGTTGTAGAATAATATGTAGCTACCTAAGGTGATTGTGTTGCTTACCCAGCTATGAAGGCAAGGTGCATCTTATCGTTCTTATTTCCACCGCTGCGGTGCCTTACCTGCTCTCTGTGTTTAGATGAGTTTCTTCAAAGCCCAGAGACATAACTTTCTGTCTGCCTCTACAGTACCCAGTTCACACTGTGGCCTCCCAACCTATGGAGCGTTTGTACTCATGGACTAACAGCTACAGTCAGGAGGAAAGCATCAAGAGGACAAGAAGTGGTGGACAGATAAAAGGACAGGGGTATGATTATTACAAAATCGAAAGAGTGAAAAAATCTCCTTTAAGGGATATTAGAAACAGAATTAGCACAGCATATATAATAAATAGAAAACAGAAATAATTTGCATAGTTGAACGGGTTTATACACAAACTTTTATTTATTTTTTTTATCAGTCAGGAGTTGTCTCCTTCAGTTACAGGAATTATAAAACGTGTCACCGAAATCCAGCCAACTATGTGAGCATTGGCATGGAGCAGTCTTTTAACAACTCACACCAATGTACACAAGAGTGCATAACCAGGAGGTAAAGACAGCCCCAACTAAAATGACTCAAAACAGACAGCAGCTGATTAATCTTGGATAAATCTGTCCAGTGCACTACCGTTAGCAAAAGCTTTTTTGACAATTATTATGGTAATGTTAACAACTATAAGATAGAGCCTCATTAAGTCTCAGTTTAGACTTCAATGACAATAATGCTTTCCCATTCTGCTGCACGTCATGATCTGACCTCCTCAGTGAGCAGAGCACTGATTTTTACCCACCATCTTTAAGACAGCACATTTGGCACCACAGTGTGACTTGGAAACTATGCTGGCATGGCAAACAGTGCTACTTCATACAATATACAAAAATCACCCAGAAACCTCTTGAAGAGTTAAAGTAGTAAATCTTTGTACAGTTAATAACATTGTCCTTGTGAAAACATACTTTTCCTATCATGTATTTCTTTACTGTAACTAAAGCTATACCTCAGCCCTCCCCACTAATCCTAGGCAATGCTGAGCAGTCACATTCCTCCTGCATTGTTTAGAATAAATGTTTACTCCAAGGCCTAAGTGTTCTCAAAAAGAGAGTGAGAAAATGGCATCTGGGTTATGTACATATTTTTACCACAGATCATTAATGCGGGAGTTGGCTATGCATCCTGCTCCTTATTCAAATAGGAGCTGAAGACTAAAGCAGACATGGGTTTATGCCAGCTTGGGGAGAATGCTACCACGTGGGAGGAGATATTACTTTGCTCTCTGCAAGATCCATTCATGTATATGAAAACTGTCAGTTTGTGGGTTTATGTGATTTTCCACATGTCATAGACATCAGTGTAATGTGGCTTTTTAAATCCTACCCCTGCATCTCTGCATGCCTGAATGTGTGTGTGTGTGTGTATATTCTGGAAACATCCAGTTGTGAGACAAACTTTCATTAATTGACTTGTACTGGTAAAAATTTCTCACTGTTTAATAACTTTTTGACTACTTCGCATCATTGCGGTTGGGTCTGTCTTTACTGGCTGACATCTCTGTCCCTCTTGTTTATCTTGCTGTGAGTTATTAAGGGACTGCTCCACGTGAAACAAGAGGAAATACCAGTACTTTTTCATTTCTGCATTTTAACTCACTGTTCTGTTACACATCTTGGGACACACACATGAAGTAGGAGAGAGGTGGCAGAGTAGAAATTAGAGAATGCGCTGCAACACTGTGCCTTATCTTAATTACTGAATGGCCATTTCCCCAGCCAGAATATTTTGCCGAAGAGTAAATAGTCTTCCGTTGTTGGAATTATCTGAACACAATATTATTTTAACGTACTCTTTCCAATACCCCTGTAAGGTAGCTATTAGTAGTTATTTTAGATAATCTATAATTATATTATCATCATCATCATCATCTTTATGATACAGATAACACACACAAAGAGGGAAATGTCTGTATCCTGTCTGACATCTCAGGAAGAATTCAGACACCAAAGACCAAAAAAATCATTACTTCATCTCTTATGTTACCCTATGGACATAACATTATAGAAGTTTCCATTTTTACAAATGAAGGTCTGTATCCCAGCAAACAGATGTGATTCAATATCAAACGTGCTGAGAAATCATTTTCCTGTCAAATGTCTGTGAGTGATCGGGAATATCTAGTGAGGTATTCCTTCAGCTACATTGCACTGAGGGGTATCTGATTCAGTATGTGCACTGACAGAATATCCTGTACATGCCTAGCCTATGCAAAACATACTGTTGGTTACTGCATTCACTAAGACAAATAAATGGCTGTAACAGGGTTTTTCTATTCAGGAATTTCATAGCCAGAGTGTTTGCAGGGTCCCAGATTCAGTTCTCACTTCTGCTGAGCAAGTTCAAACCCACATATCCTAACTTCCAGCCTAAGCTGTAGGTTACTCAGCAGAGTATCTGCCTCTGCTCCCACTAAGCAGAGTCACAGTTATCAAAGAAGAACTTGAGAACTGGCAAGACTCCTTACTCCAGTGGTTAGGGAAGTCCCTTGGGAGTTGGTGACGTAGCTGCCAGATCTTTCCCCAAGATTAGTTCCTATGTTCTACTTGAAGGCTGTTTCATGTACAACATTGGTGTTAATCTGGCAGGGCAAATCGCCAATAATATTCCCAAACACTGCAGTTTGTTAGTTTCAGATCACTGATGGTTTCTCACAGTTTTTAGCAGTTAAGGCCACTCTCCCATGCGAAGCTCCTACCCCCGACAGCATTGCTTCACTGGCGTGCAGTAAGGCTGCTGGACAGCCTGCAGTGCATGTGTACTATATGGAGGGGGAACGCTGTAGGGAGGGTGAAGGAGAGAGGTCACTTGGCAAAACTGGGATGGAGAATAAGGAAGGATTCATTTAGGAATGAAAGGCAACAATGTCTAAACAAAAAACTCGTGGTATACCCAGCAAAGGACCTAGCGTGGGGTCCCTTGGGAAAACGAGGGCACCACTTCACAAACAGTCACGTAGTGTCAGATGAGATCTTTCAGTACACTTACAAGCTGAATTCTGCAATTTCTAAAAGTGCTTGCCTTTGCAACCTAAACAACATTGATTTGAATGGTATTTCAGTATAAATAAAGGTGAAAGGAGTAAGAACGTAAATGCAGCATACCAGTTTGGGCCCATTTCTCATTCCAAGTGGCTTAGCCTAAGGCATTTGAGCCTCTGCCTCACGTTCGCACAAGTTTCAGACAGCATACTACTTTTGTTTGGTTTTAAAGAGGGTTGTGAAAAAGTGAAATAGTAAGTTTTGCACTAAAATGTAAAGTCATTAGCTTAGAAGACCACTGACGACATAGATATTATTAAAACGTGTAGCTAAGTGCTGTATAAACTACTAATGCACTGGTGAATGTGAGGACAGCTAAGTAACACGAGCACAAGAGAAATCTTAAATAGGGCTAGACAGAACAGGAAATTCTCATCAAATCAAAATCACTGCCTCAAAGCCAGTGACCTTACGTTGTATAAGTACTATTTCATCTACTTTCAAATAAGATCTTATAGTAGATGACTGGCTCACTATCATTCTCCAGAGCGAGAGAAAACTTGCTAGCTAGTTTGAGAACACATCTTTTCTTTCTGTGTGGCTGGATTTTTGGCATACCATAGCTCAGCCCTGTTTGGAGCCTTGCAAAAGTCACTTATCGGAGCCTATCGGTAGCCAAACGGAGCACTGCGAACATTCCCGCTGGAGCTGCCAGCATAACAGCTCCCCGAGGATTAACTTCTTCTCGTCTAAAAAGAAAGTGAGCCTGTGTTACCGCAGCATAATGGCCTTCATCTGTAACCCAGATCTTGGCTGGTTTCTTTCAAATGCTTTTTCACTACACTATCAGGAAAGGAAAAATACCCGTGTAGTTCTCAGGTATCAAATGGTGCCAGTAGGAACTTGTTGTCCCTGCCCCGAGCCCTTTCAGAGAAAGCCTGAGAAAAAGGAAAGGGTCTCAAAACTCATTCTTGGAGAGAGGTGTGGGGCAGTACAGGCAGCAAGGGACAAGCACTGCTCCCTCCAAAGGAAACAGCTAAAAGATAAGCACCCCTGTCTGCTTTGCTGCCCTGATGTGTGGATCTAGGGGACAGGAGGGGCTACTCACTGCTGTTTCTCATCACTCAGCCTTTGAGAGCAAGCGACCAGGAGCTACCATGGTATGTCATACAGCAGCCCAAAGTGCTGACCATCGTCTGCAAACCTCAGTGTCTCATCCTGACTTCTGGGAGTGGCTGAGTCTAAAATAAAACCAGGGAAGGTTGCCCTAATAGCTTCTGACTACCAGCTTGTTCTATGTCCAGGGGAACAAGGCATTTGCATCTCCCACAGGAATTTAGAACTTTCGGTCTAAAATATGATACAGCTTCTCCTGCTGAAAATTTTTCAGGCAAGCTTCTGACATGAAGGATGACATAGACCCTGAGTCTGCAAATGCTTGTATTCAGAAATACTTATCTTCCCATGAAACAGTCTGTCGGCTCATCACAAGTCACAGTGCTGGAGCAAGAAGGAATAAATCTCAGACATTGTCCACACTGAAGGCCAGTCAGTATAACTGTGGTACAACTGCATTGACTTCAAAAGGGGGCACTGTTAAATTAATGTTGAGTCCTTAGAAAATTTTACCCCATTTACCTTGAGAGCTGTGGGCTCTCGATGACTTACACCACATTCTCATTCTTTGTGTGAGATTTATTAGATATAGAGTAAAAACCTAAAACGCTATCTGGAACTGGAAAAGGTAGGTAATTTGGAAAAGGGAACCTTAATTTAGACATCTAGCTTGAAGTGTCTAAATTCAGAAACAGTCAACAGAGAGAAATAATCTATTAAAGCCCAAACCCTCCTTTGCTAATCCAAACTATTTATTTGAGGTACCTACCCCTAACCATTTACTCCACAGGGTGCCCAAACAGACTGCTCAGGTTTTACAAATTCTAAATCCAAGAAACATAATAAAATACATTCCCTTACCTGCTCTGTGCGGAGCTCTCAGGTACGTAGTACATGAAGACATTTCCTCTGGAGGCAGCAGCCCAGTGACTGGCCATATTAATGATGGGACACGTGATAAACTGGTCACTGACCAAAAAGAAGAAGCAGGGAACAGACATAGTCACATAACAAAAAAAAGGAAAGAGAAAACACCACAATCAACAGATCTCTCTCTATATTGATAGCCTTCTTTAAATCTTTCAAAACAGTTCATATCTCTGCCTCCAAGTGCATGGAGAGAAACCACATTTCTAAGCCCAGTACAGCTTAGAATTCACTAAAATTGCTGGTTTATGCTAATGATATTAAATAAATCAGATCTGACACATAAGAAGTATCCTGGCCAAAAATCCAGTCCCATTTTAGCCTAGTTTATGTGGGCTCATGCTTGTAATAGTATAAAGCTCTTTCTTCTGGCACCACAAGGTTGCGATGACATCTAGTAAAAGGACTTCTATATTTCCTGGGTTAAGGATCAATAATATTGTTTCCGCATTTAGATCTGTGTGATTTCTCTGGATAGAGCTTCCAGAGCTGGAAGAGGTAAGAAACCACTTTTGGAGATCTCCTGCAGGGCCTCTGGCAGGGCTCATTGGTATGGAATAGCTGGTGCAGTATGTCTGGGAGAGAAAGGCTAAACAAGAAGAATGCAACGAGACAGTTAAATGGTCAGTTTATCACCAGGTATTGCAATGCAAAGGTACGAGTGAAGCAAATGTATCCAAACATTCCTAGCTTCTATTTCCCCAAGAAGTGGGGCTGGAAGGCGGGGTGAGCAGTAGCTGGAAGGATCACAAGCAGTTCAAGGTGAGTAGGCAGAAAACACGACACCATACAGCAAGACACCTCGTTATGATTCCTCAAGGTGATATTATATATACATATATCACCACTTCTCATTCTACATGTGCACAAAGACTCAGCACACTCTTTGGGTGTTTATATATCCATAACTACACGAGCACACACAAACGTATCTGCTGCGGAAGTGGGAGGTTTCATTTCTCAGTCTAATGAATCTGAAACAGTAGCTGCTCCTTCAAACTTGGTAGATAAAAAAAGAATGATGGCAAGAAAGAACAGTGTCAGAGAAGCATAAAAACATGTTGCTATATTTAACTGGTATGATTATGAAAGGCACTGTTTGGGTAGCTATCTTGGTTCAGCAGAGTTTATTTTAAGCCCATCTGTGAGACCACAAGCTATGGGCTGACTGACCACAATACTCTTTGACAGTTATGGTTGACAACACCCATATGAAACAAAAATTACTGTTCTTCACACGCCTATCAGCATGGGGTTTTAGAGGACCAGATGGTCTTTGAAAACTAGGGAGTCTATGGAGAGCATTAGCGCTTGAGAAATGCTTTGAGATACACTTCACTTAAAACTGATTCTCAGTGCTAGGGGGAAAAAAGTCAGCTACTCTGGGGAAATAAAAAAAAATTAAAAAATAGTAACCACAGAAGTGAAATGGCTGTTTCTTGCATGCGTGGAATACCAGAGTTAGGAAAAAAAAACCAAAAAAAAAAAAAAAACAGAAAGAAAAAGAAAATGAAACTTATTTTATACCTGGGAAAAATACCAGAGAATTGCAGCTAAACAAGTCTAAAAGTGGAAATATTTTAAAACCAAAAAATATCCACAATTTATATCGTTTATAACAACCACTTATGTTGCTTTCTCACACATTATAGTCCTGTTAAAACTGTAGCAATTATCTGTAACTTCCTGACATAGAACATTTCTTGAGTTACACATTTACGCTGGTAGTAGGTTAATTTTTTGAAAAAAAAAAAAAAAACAACCAGAAAATAACCAAACAACCAACCACCAAAAAACCAGAACCAAACCCCTCTTTGCTCCGCCACGTATGAGATACTGATGTAGATGACTGTCATTCTGTAACTGCTGTCTCCCTCCCTTTCTCCTGTAGCTGGAATAATTTCCAAAGTGTTTAAAGCAAAGGATTATCATCAGATAGTCTGGTTTCACTACTCATCCTTCTGCTTGCTTGTGGTGACTCTTTCAACCATTCACTTCTTTCCTTAGCCAAGTCATTTGCCTCCTGTCGTAAACAAGCCGGTAACCCCCATGCCCATAAGGCTGCCGCGGGGCGCTCGCAGGCTGGGACCCAGAGGAGTTATTTGCGCGTCGCATTCCTGCTGCAAGCAAGCTGTGTGCTAGCCATTGTAGCTTTGCAAATGTTGGTGCCTGCACCACACTGAGCCCTGGGTAGAACGTGGATGATCAAATGTGACAGTCCAGTGTTATAACAGCTCCTTATGGAGGTACCTCTGAATGGGAAGAAGGGTTTAAAATTTAAGTCCTTACTTGGTTTATTATGGTTTAAAATCTTACTGATCTGACTAAAGAGTTATAGCCGTGTGGGTAATGGTGGTGATGGAAAGAGACTGAAGATGAGTTCTGACTTTAATGCCCATGAACCACAGCGTTTCCACATGTGCTGCATGCAGTGGCCCCCGATGCCACAGTGATGGGTGGCCTGTCCCTGGGACAGGCTACAAGGCAGGGCAAACCTCGCACAGTGCGAGACTCAATAAATGGCACAAAGCTCAACCCACAGCCTTCTGTCTTGTTTACTCTGTGACCTCAATGCACGAGCACACCTGGACCACCCAGAAACGATCCCCAAACAGATTTGGTCACTGCTGTCTTGGATCAGATGTTTCGAAATGAATCTTGGCTCCTGTTCATCTCCTGCTCCCTGAGGCTCCCCTAGAGCAATACCCTTCAACTCTGATGGACGACTAAAAGGAAAATCTTGTCTCTAAGGTCTCATGGAGAGGCTAACAGTGGGACAGAAAGCTGTAACACTGAGAAAGCAGATACCAGGAGCTCATAGCTATGAAGTCTTAGTTCAGAACAGAGGTGAAACAGCTTGGAGGGACACACTAGGACTCAAACAACCAGCTGATAAAATGCATCACCTTAGAAATGTGAAGGGTTTTCATAATAAATCTGCTTATGAATAAGAGACAAGAATAGGGAAAGAGTATTTTTGATTAATTTTCTGAAAATCTGTTCCACTTAACATTCAGCCCCTGAGTTTGCACAGAGGTGGGAAAAAGGAGGCAAGGAGACAACCCCTCAGTTTGCCTCCTTGCAGAAAAACGGGCCCACTCTCCCACAGCTCTAGATCTGTAACTGGCTAACTGGCTGCCCATGGGGGAAAAAGAAAAATCTAGGCTTCTCTGCTGACCAAGCCACCATGGGACCCAAGCTAAAGATATCCACCAGTGTCTATGGCCTAATGCAGGTGGTCATGACTGCTGTGGCATCCTAGTTCAAAAGGGCAATGAGCTTTTCCAACTGACTGTTACCAAGAACTGCTGGACCCTGATGCCATACTCTATTAAGTGTCGAAGCTGTGCATATATATTAAGTGGTGTGAACATGGCCCACTGCTCATCTTCCACTTCTCAATGGTCCCTGCCTTAAATGTTTCGATGTGAAGTATGAGACTGTAAATACTGGAGATAAGTTGCTCACATGCCTGCTGACATTTCATCACTATTTCCTTCAGAACAGGCTGGGAGGCACTGCGAATCTAGGGTGTGTCCTGATGGATCAAACAAGGTAAGAGTCAGATATTGTGTATTCTCCTTTCACCTCCACAAGACTTCCTACAGGAGCATCCTGCTGCCTGATTCTGCTTTATCTCACCATGGGAAACCATTCACAAAGGGAGAAAAATGCGGATTGGGTGACATACAATCACTGTACATGGGAATAAATGATTACACAAGGGTCAAGGAAATACATGAATAAGCTTAAAGGGATTCTTCTGCCATAGGTAAAATGGGGATCAGCAATGCGCAGAACAGGGTTGGAAGCCACTTTTCTGAACATTCACAAATGCTTCACCGTTTTACACAGGATACTCACCTGTAGAAAGCCTGACATTGTGAAGACATATATTTTCCAGGTTTCATAATACTAAAGTTAATGTAATTGTTGAAATAAAAGTTTTCAAACTTGACCACTCTCCAGCTTTCCAAAAACTAGGAAAAGTATCTAACTGTATAATTAGGTGACTGGTTTTGAATAAAAGCCAGTCTATTAGCTTTTCTACTTTCACAGGGATGAGAGGACTCAAGGAAGAGTTGATGCAGAATAATGCAAACAACGAAGACATCTTTGACATGAAAGAGTACATAAAGAAGCATTAGTAGTCTGAATCCAGTATACAGTTCAGGAAAGACAATTTAAATGTTTCACAGGGCTTAAAAGTCAGCTCAATTTCTATTTACTAATGACATTGGAAAATTAAATCATATTGCCCATTTTCTGATCATCTTCATAAGAATTTCTCAAGTTTTTCAGAATGTAAATGCACACTTGAGATAAGCAAACCAAACCTTGTTTAACCCCGATAATACAGTTGTAATAGGATGAATTTCTTACCGGGTGGCATTTTCCAAAGCCCTGGAAAACGATGAATAATCATCGGTTGAGTGTTCAAGTGAGTAATACCACGTAGCTGCATCTTCAACGACTGAGTTGGAGTCTTCTCCTCCTAGCGAATTTTGCAGAGCCTGATAAAAGGCTGTTTTGCTGTTAGCTCTTCCTTGACTTTCTTCAAATTTCTGAGAACAAAATGCATACATGGAATTTACAAACAAAAACAAAAGACACATTTTTAGTAGAACAATACAGGCTCAGATCTCCCTCTGCTGGAACGAGTCCTCTCTGCTGTGATCTCTGATTCCCAGGGGAAAACGTAGAGAACAGTCCTACTTTTGCTTTCCAAAGACTGTTACCAGCCAGCAGTATTGGCTTCCTCAGAACATACTATAGGACTGAATAGGGATCTATTAAGTCTAATTCATAGTTACCATACTGCACAGATGTAACTCTAATACTACAGAAACCCCACTGGCTCTCACAGAAGTAGTCCACATGGATAGTTCTCCACTGTAGGTGTGCCTAGTGCTGCCCTTCTGATGAGCTCCATGAAGAAAAACTAGAGGGGAGAGAGGGAGCTATAGCTCCTTTCCTTTGGAAATTCCAGAAAGCGAACATGTCATATAGCCATTTCATGGCTATATCACTCTGCCTCTTCTAGAAACACCCACAAAAAAATGTGGCTGCCATAAGGCCTGTATTTAGGTCCCTTCTGGAATAATATCTTTCTTAGCCCTGGAAGAGAAATCCCCCTCCTCTAAATCCCAATGCAAGTAGCAGCCATGATCTTCAAACTTCATAACCCCTAGGGTCTTTCAGAGAGACCTACTGTGAAATACCCTTTTCCTGAGATCTGTGGCCTGAAACCTTTGCTGACATAAAGGCATTTTCCCCAGAGCAGAGTTCTCATGTCACTGCAGAACTACTGATAGCAGAGGGACCATCTTCTATGCCAAACTGTGTACCCAATCTTATTTTTACCGAAAGTAAAGACTGCTGGCAGTTTTCAATGCATCTTTCTTTGGGGAACTTTTTTGATTTATCAGTTCAGACTTTTCACTTTTATTTTTTTTGAAAGAATTTATTTCAAGTTCAGAAACACAGCAACTTCCTGAAAAAAACTGCAACCTGAACTTTCCTGTGTATGAAGACCCTTCTAAAGAGGGCACCTTGCACATGTACGCTGGCTGAAGCTTGGTATAAGAATTACAGACAGAAAGATCTAATAAACCACCTATATTATTTTGGGCAGTCAGTCTGATGCAAAATAGGCTGGTGCCTGCCCAGCCCAGTTACCATAGATGCTTTACTGAATATATTATTTTGATGGCCCACAGATGGTTTTCATCACACTGCTAGGAAGTCTTTCCACAATCCTATACAGAAAGTACAGAGGCAATAATTACTTTTCAACAGATTCAAAGAAACAAAAGATGGAAAATATGTCTCCATCTGCTGAGTCTGAGGCCTGTCCTTACTGATTTGCATTTTTATGCACATATTTAAGTGCTTTGTGCATTTTGATTAAGCAACTTTACAAGGGATTTCAAAATACTCACAATTATCCAAAGGTCCAAAATATCTTGACTATTTTCCTTGTATTTGTAAAAAATTCTTCTTTTGATAGATTTTGGCCCATGCAATGTGAAAAGTGTCACACAGTGCCAGTTTTAGTAATACAGCTGTACTTCAAAAAAGATCTTCAACTCACACATGACACGTCGCTTCATGTGCACAAGTGCCACATATGAAACTGCGTAGCACACTTGTCCGCAATATCACTCAGTTTAAATACAGCAAGGACACGTACATTTTTTTGCAAGAAACAGAAATTATTGCTGAAGACTTGACCATAGCCTTATTGAATTCTAAAGCAATCTTCCCATTGGCTTCGGCACACATCAGTTCAGCTCCCTACTAACCAGTAGGAGCATTGCTTTTGCCTAAGTAGGAATCTCTCATTTGTTGACTGGGGCTGGTTGATTTGGCTAGCAGTTATGGATAAGAATCACAGAATCATAGAATGGCTTGGGTTGGAAGGGAACTTCAGAGGTGACCTAGTTCCAACCTCTTTTCCAGGGGCAGGGACACTTTCCACTAGACCAGGTTGCTCATAGCTCCATCCAGCCTGGCCTTGAACACTTCCAGGGAGAGGGCAGCCACAACTTCTCTGAGCAACCTGGTCCAGTGCATCACCCGCCTCACAGTAAGGAATTTCTTTCTTATGTCTAACCTAAATCTACCCTCACAGAATCACAGAATGGTAGGGGTTGGAAGGGACCTCTGTGGGTAATCTAGTCCAACCCTCCTGCCGAAGCAGGGTCACCTACAGCAGGCTGCACAGGACCGCGTCCAGGTGGGTCTTGAATATCTCCAGAGAAGGAGACTCCACAGCCTCCCTGGGCAGCCCTGGGCAACCTATTCCGGCCTGTTCCCTCTTTCAGTTTAAAGCTATTACCCCTTGTCCTGCCACTCCATGCCCTTGTAAAAAGTCCCTCTCCAGCTTTCCTATAGGCTCCCTTCAGGTACTGAAAGGCTGCTCTAAGGTCTCCCCGAAGCCTTCTCTTCTCCAGGCTGAACAACCCCAACTCTCTCAGCCTTTTCTCACAGGAGAGGTGTTCCAGCCATCTGATCATTTTTGTGGGCCTCCTCTGGACCCATTCCAACAGGTCCATATCTTTCCTGTGCTGAGGGCTCCAGAGCTGGATGCAGGACTCCAGGTGGGGACTCACCAGGGCAGAGTAGAGGGGCAGAATCACCTCCCTTGACTTGCTGGCCATGCTTCTTTTGATGCAGCCCAGGATACGGTTGGCCTTCTGGGCTGCAAACACACATGGCCTTATCATGTTGAGCTTCTCGTCAACCAGCACCTCCAAGTTTTTTTCTGCCCAGCTGCTCTCAGTCCATTCTCCACCCAGCCTGTATTTCTGCTTGCAATTGCCCTGACCCATGTGCAGGACCTTGTGCTTGGCCTTGTTGAACTTCATGAGGTTCACACAGGCCCACCTCTCAAATCTGTCAAGGTCCCTCTGGATGGCATCCCTTCCCTCCAGTGTGTTGGCTCCACCACACAGCTTGGTGTCACTTGCAAACTTGCCGAGGGTGCACTCAATCCCACTGTTCATGTCACCGACAAAGATGTTAAACAGCACCGGTGTCAATAAGAATAGACGTTTTTCTGTGTCAGTGCAGCGGCCAAGTTCTTATGTGTAGAACATTCTGTACAAAGCAACTTTCATGCAATGTTTTCATTTTTTTTTGTTTTCTAAATGGCATTTTTACCTTATTCTACAGCTGTCCTTGATACTTAGAGAAAAAAAGAAAGAGACAAAACGTTTAGCATATTGATTATGTACCCTAGGAACTGATCCTCCACTGCCTCATCAACTACCAAGCATCAAATTACTATTATGGTTGAAAAACACAGAGAAGGAGATGGATGATCATACATACAATGCATAGTTAAACCGAGGAACTCCTTGCCACTTGGTTTTGCGCATGCCAAAACTGGTGAAGATGAAGTTTCATTAACAAGCTTTTGAATGTAAATAAAAATAAGCAGTTGATGGTTATTAAACACGGGAAGAACAATTCAAGATAGAAAGTCCCTGACCTGCAAAGTGCTAGAGGTTTGGAGAGGATTTAGCAGAAGTACCAGATTTGCTTACCCTATTATTACAAACATCCACTCTCCACCTCTGCTGAAAACATTTTCTGTGCTAAACAGGCCTTTGATCTGACTCAGTGCGGTTGGTCTTAAGTTTCTACTGTGCCTATGTACTAGTTTCTGTGATCTTCAAAATGCCCCAAAAAATGTGGTGACCTTTCTCACCAATCATTGATAATAGAGTGGGGTTCTTCAGATGTGTTAAGTCAGATGAGAAAGAACTCGTCATGCAGAGATGGGTGAGAAACACAACTGGCATTTGTAAGACATTTTGAGATTTTTCATCCCAATCAGCACTAAAATAGCACAGCCTGAAACATGATGTCTTAAGTGCCACTTTGGCTACAATATAATAAAATTTAAACATCTGATTTTAACATGATAGGACAAAACTAAGCAAAACCTTAAAATTAAAATGCATGAAACATTACTAAGGAAAAGCATTTCACCTTTTCAGAAATTGATTCAATTTGACCAATTTTCCATGTCCAACAAATGTTTCCCATTAGAAAATATACGACCAAGGAACAATTTTCAAGTAGCAGTAGATACAACAGCTGCTACCAGATTAATAGAAACAGCTGCACATTATGTAAAATAATTTACATACTGCTAACCTTTAAAGAGGTATTAGCAACTGACCTCAGAGTTGTAGTGGGGTTTTCAACATTTGTTAGAAAGTAAGTAAGAAAATAATTAAAGACAGCAGGTGCACCGCCTTCTGCTGTTCTGGTGATGCAAAGCTGTTATAAACATTGCCTAAATAATTAGTTAAATCGTGCTCGCTGTTCTTGTTGCTGCAACATAGCTCCTGGAGCATACGAATGAATCTGGTCCAGTACTTCATTTAAAAAGAAATTCTAGCAGTAGATGGACCAAACGTTCACATTTTCCAAGGGGCAAAATGTACTTTTCTGACAAACTGGAATAGTGGTAACACTTACAGAGTACGCACAGACCTTCTGCCTTAAATGGCATTTGATAAAACGTTGTCACAAAAGATGGTGAAAGAACTGCCAGCCATTCAGCAGAGTCTTTCAAGGATTTCAGCTAATTGCAAAATGAAGTAAAGAACTGATATCAGCCCATTCTCACTGATGGCATTTATCAGGACACTGCTCCCCTGGTCATTACAATTAACACACAAATATCTGCCATCTGTTGTATGTTGCTGAATACTTTTATCCATAAAAAATTTGATAAGAAATTATTAACTGTAATATAGTGCAGGATGGAAGTTCTGGTCTGCACAGATCTGGTTGCTTACATGAGGTAAATAAACTATATTTCTACCTATCCACTCCCCTATGTCCTGGTTCTTGTTTCTGTAGTCAGATAGATTTGTACTAAGGAGAGAAAGAAAAACAGAGAAAACACATGAACTACAACCTTAGTCTTCCAACTAAATAGAAAGTTAACAATCCTTGCAATGTGGTGATCACATAGTAGGCACAGAACATATGGAGTATATAAACAGGGTCACGCTGGTTTATATGCATATACAGACAAACACGGATATAGAGCAGATGAGTGACTCCGTATATTTAATGCCAGTAGGAACCATTAGATCCTTCCACTGAGCATCCCATACAGGACAGGGATAAAATTTTGCCCAGTTGGGAATTGAAATCAACATTTTTAGAGATTTCTGCTCAGCTGCCCTAATCCATGACTGGTCAAAGCTAATATCTCTGAGGTCTGCCATGGGAATTGCAGCTAACGGGTTCAGGCTTAACTGCTCCATATGTCACGTAATAGTGCATTATGGTACCACTTGCCAGTCCCTTAACAAACTTGGCTTTGTTTCTCACTTAGTTTCAACCATCTGATGGCTGCACTGGGGATGAGTACAAAGTGGTCCAGGAAGTGGCAAATCTGTCTCAGTTCACATGAATAAGCACTCAAGTGAATGCCATAAAATGGTCACTTCCATGGGCAAGACATTAAGCACGAATGTTCAGCGTACTCTCTGCTGCAAGCAGCACTGAGAGACCTCAGCCTTTAATTATGAATAAATCGAACATTGAAACTTTTAATGTTTTGCTAGCACACAAGTGGTGCCTTCTGTCTTTCTATTTCAGTTTTAAGAGTAAAGGTCTTAATGGGCATAAGCACAATGTTGCAGTGGGATTACAGATACACCCAGCACAGTCCAATGCCAGTAAGCCCCCACAGAACAACATAGTGTCACCCAGTTTACCACTTTCAGGTCTGGTTGCTCTCTAGAGGTTTTACCCTCACTCCTAAGACTTGACTGCTAGGAGATTATAAAACTTGCATGCAGCTTCAGTTCAAGGTAATAAGATTTGCATGACGTCTCAAGCTTGCTTGCATCCAAATGGCTAAAAGTGTCTCTTCACCATTTACAGGCTCAGTATTAACAGAGCAAGACCAGGACTAACAGAGCAAGCCCTTGCCTGAATTTGCCAGCACAGCTATTCCCAGGAACTGGTGCAACAGGTCAGCAGGGGTTAAATTTTTCTGTCCCCCACTCTTTGCATCTTACTACACTGAAATCTGTCATTCTAAAGGAGATGGAAATAAAGGACAATTCCTTACAGTTGCCACAGGACCTTTTAGCTGTGCCATTTATCTACCTAAATACATGCACAGTTGTTCTCTCTACAGAGCTGGAGCACATCCACAGATGGATTATCACCCGAGGGAGGTTTGGTCCCCTCTTTGCAGAACAGATTAAATAACTGTTGCAGTCAGAGGCAAACTAGGAACTATGCCTTCGTTGCCCAATTTGAGCTCAGTGCTCTAGCCACCACCTAAACCCTCTCACCTTCCTTGATAGATCAGTAAAACAAGCTTTGGGTTTTCCCAGAAAGATGCAAGTCAGATCTTAAAACCTTAAAAAGGATAAAGTATAAGAGTGGGATACAGTGTGCGTTGTCTCAAATCCTTCTTCTAGGTCTATTGTGGGGAGAGGACAGTTACCACAGATCTAAGATCCCTTATGACATTATGACGGAGGAAACAGGGCACAGACTTCTCAGTCACAACCACCACCCGCAACAGTTTCTGCCACTGTAGACTAAATATGTCTGTGGCCTTTATCATCTGACTTTGACTGCAACCATGCATGGTCATGGCTATGACGTTGAAATGCTCAAGGACCTGGAAAATGCACGTTCTTAAATAGCTCAATGACGGAGGAAGCGTTACAGTTTCCCAGAAATTAATACACTAACTGTGTGGACGAGGAAGAAATCAGGAAACTTTAACCCTGTAGCAGGTCTTTAAGCAAACAATCTGCAGACAGGAATACAGACTGGTCAAAACGGTTATATTCCCTCAAGCCCTAAAAACCTGAAGTCACAGGAAAAGAGAAACTGAGGAAAATGTGCGTTAAATGATCAGTTCCTACTGAGAACGTGAAAACAGCTTAAGGAAGTGAAAAGGGAGAAAACAAAATATAACCACCTCCCATGAACATCATGAATTTTCTGAAACAGAGATGGAATCTGACTTACAGCAGTAGCACCAAGTAAGGTAGGTACTATTATAATAGCTAGTAAAGAAGTTAACTCCCCTTCTAAGTAAGGATAGTTAAATCTTTGCCAAAGGAGATCAGAAGATCTCCAACAGTGAGTGATTTTTAAAACAGGTCTCAGGTTGAAGTTGATACGACCATTTCTTAGGGTTGAGTTGCACCAGCTTCTTGAGTCCCCTTCCAATCTTATTTTCTGCAAGCCTTTAAATAAAGAGATATTCCAGATTTTCTTTTTGGAAGGCCAACATTTTACTGCTGAGCTCTCAGTTACAAACATTTTTCCTTTTCATTTCAACCTGACAGCACCAGCTTTTAGCACCTGTGGCTTTCACTAACACCATGATTTGTTGTATGATTTCTAACACATCGCGGAATTTCATTTTGATTTTGCAGACAACTGTCACATGTGGAAATAGTGGTAAAGGAAAGAATTTCACTTCCTAGTCTTCATCATATGACTTTTAATGAGGTTACTGAAGTTTATTCACCTCTCACAGTGTCTGGACAATCATCTGCAGACCTCCAGCACCACAGTCCATTTCCTATGCCTGACTTCCTCTTTTCATTGATTCCAAAAGAGACAGATACAAGCAAGAAATACCCAGTGGACACTAATCAAGTGCTATGAACTTTATCCAGGTAGGTCAAAAATCCTTCTTTCAAAGAGGTAATTTTGTCATTAACTGTGAATTAAATTGGTCTATGTGCTATTGGTTACCAGCAAAGAGAAGCTGGGATGAACCTTTCACTGCCTCCTAAGAAATTAAATCCACACAGTTACAGAAAGATAGCAACAGACCTGCAGTTTTCTTAGATAACCCTCAAAATAAGCCCTGCCATGTTACATTCTCCTGTTGATTTCTTATCATATATGTGAGCACACTGGAACATTTAATTTAATTTGGCATTGTTAAACAGGGAAGTGCTCTTGTTCTCATCGTAAGAAGGACAAATGAACTGGAAGAGGTTGATATGCTTCCTGAGCAACAGACAGTGCCAGAGGGTTCACAAGACACAAAATCCCTCTGGGTAGACCTTCATGCTTTCATGGAATTTTATGTCCAAAAAGTACAGTACGGATGCAATTCTTCTTCATTTCACTAGTTTATGCCCTGAAACCTTAGCCCACACATCAGGCCAGTGCTATTCTTAGTCACAGCTAGTCCGTATTCAGAATCTTTACAGGAATACGTGCTTTTTAAAGGCAACAGAGAAAAAAGGGTGCCGCAAAAAAAAAAACTATTGGCATGGAAAAGACTGACTTATGCCTGCTGCACTATGAAGAACCTCATAGGCAAGTTATGAGTTTGCTTTCTTCTTTGTGAGATACAGCTGAGCTTGTGATACAAACAGAATTTTAGAGACAGTAAAACATACTGCTGCATATTAATACATGCTAAATCATTGCTGATCTCTTAACTTTTCATATCTCCTCCAGTAATGTTAATCAACAAACATAATAATGCTGTTAATCAGCCTAAACAGGACCGGCTGGAGATGGACAATGCCTTTGCATATTTGCATGGAGTATAATTAACAAATTGTAGAAATCAAAAATCATACTGTCTTTGCTGCATATGACTATTATCATCACTATAATAACATTAATACCAGCAGTTCATTAACAGCGAGTCTCTTCCTACCTTAATTGCCTTAGCCCTGCTGATCAATCCATCTTGCTGAGCACTTCCAATGAGCAGATCTACTTTCCGAATTTGAGGGCGTTGCAGGGCTTTAGCTAAAGGTTCCCGAAGGTAAATTCCATCCATCACTGGACCCCAGTACTGGAATGGGCCACTTATAGCTAGGAGCTATATCAGCAAAAAAGCAATAATAGTCCAGTTAAATTAGATTACCCTGGTCATTTCCATTTTACTTATGTTTCAGAAAACTGAGCTAATAGCTTCCAGGTGAACAAGTGATCAGCTAATGTAAGTGCAAACTCATCACTGGCAAGTAGCAATGCTTTTGCTGACAGTCAGTAGGTGAGACTAGCTGAATAGGCCAAGAGAACTGATGGACTTATAGTTGTAAAAATACTGTTTTAAATTAGCGATTGGCTTTATGCTGTTCCTGGTCAGAAAAGGTATTGCTAGTGAGTATTTTAATCTGTGGGTAAAGGATCCATCTCTAGAATCATTTATACTGCAGCTCTCACAAGTCTCCCACTTAAGAGACCAAGCACTGATATCCCTCCCCACTTCCTTTTCTGCAGAAATGCAGTCACTGAAGCTACAGACACTTGATTCTCCTCTAGAGTAACACCCAGGGGCAGATGAGAGCAGACTGTAAGCAGGTAAAAACTATATTTAGAGTAATTTAGGAAGATGTGGTCAAAGTAGTGTAAAAAGAATTTAGTCTAAAGGAGAATCAAGCTGTGAGTATTCACAGGGAAGAGGTGGGTGTCATGGATATCAGCATCACTCCACCAAAGCTAGTCCAGTTTCTCTTTCACAAGGATTCAGCCCAATTTATTTTTTAAGGTTCATCACAGCTTCATGTCAGTGGCAAGTTTTTGATTCCTTGCCAATTGCATGTATTTTGCCATGGTGTACCTTAGTCTGTGCATCATTGAGGACACGAGCAGGCAACTGGCGGAGGCAGGCTACAACTTCCTCACTGGTGGATGAAAGGCATCCCACATCTTCAGCCAGGACTGCTGCTTGGGTTTGTGCTCTCCTCTTAGTAATAATGGATGCTGGAGAAAAAGCTGAACCTCCCTGGAAAAGAAAGACAATATCAGTCAACACATGCTGTTAAAACACCTGGTCCTCTGGTTTAGGTAAAAAAGATAAGAAGCAAAATCTGACCACTTGAAGAATGTAAAACACTGGTATTCAAATCATAAGCAGTAAGTTTGAATGATCAAAGCAAAGGGGAGAAGGATAGGTTTGGTGGTTCCCAGCTCTGCTATGGTTATTTTGGAAGACCTCTGAAAAGTGTTCATAGTATGTCTACAGTCGAGTCACACATCTTTGTGAAAACTTTGCTGGGAGACGTAACATTCAGACAGAAGCGGATACAAAGAAGGTGCTATGAGGCACACCAGGGAATGGAGAGCCCATCTTACAAGATGAGACTAAATAGAGTTTTACTTCCTTAACTGTGATAAACAGGGACTGAGAGCAGGCATGATCTTTATAAATGAATCCATGAAGAATGCTATTTATACCTTAGGACAACGCTGGTACAAGGCCAAATGGGCATTAACTATTCACATTGAGTGTAAATAAATTTAGGCTAGAAACACTAAGATAGCTAACCCAAGGAGCAATGAGATTTTAGAAGAGCTATGAGCAGAGGTAGTAGGAACAAAAGGCTAAACTAAGCTGTAGAAGCTCAGTCAGAGCCAGAGCACATCAAAATCAGAGCGCAGGCTACAGTCCAGTCTCTATTCCAGACTCTTTGTTTCTTTCCTACAGCTGTGCCAGATTGAAAAAGTTTCACACCAAGAAAAGATGGTACAACATTATTGAGTAACCACGAAAACTACTTATTGAAAATGCAGATAAATTAACACAAATCTGATAAGATCTGACCTAGAACATAAAGGCTGGAATTGCTCTGACATGGTTCAAATGACTAATTTCCAAACATTCACATCAGTTTACTATAATAACTGCTAAGATTAGCTTCCTTCTTCTAAAAAAATAACAAGCCCTAGATGCATGATATGAAAGACCCCGATCTATTCAACTGATTAACTTACTTCTTAATGAATTTGCTCAAAGCATAACTACAAGTCTGAAAAAGCTTAAAACAGGAGGAAGTTAAAAATAAACAGAAAACAAATAGCAAATCCTTAATGTGAAATTGTCTCAATCCTTTGAGCCCAAAGAACTCTGTGCAGCCCTGGCCAGCACCCAGGACATTTTTTTGTATTTCAAGCAAGCAGATCAATTGATATCAATAGGATACCATTGCTCTCAACTGGAGGAATTGCTTTCAAAAATAATTAGAATGACATTATTATTTGGACATAGCAACAGTCTTTTTAGTTCACTGTATGTAGAATTTCTAGTGCTACTACCTTCCTGAAAGGTTTCTCTTACTTTTCAAGGGATCTGGAAAGTAAGCACTGTTACTAGCTTAATGACTGAGATGCAGATGGTTGCAGACGAGCAAAGGAAAAAGCTAAGATTGCCAATCCTGGGGCACTAGAAGAGCCATCTCTGGTTTTAAGAGGGCAGAAGAACTAAAGAAGGAGAAATAAACACTGCTTGGTCTTATTCCTCGCTTCTGCCCTCGATTTAGATGAGAACTCAAGTGAGCAATGGGCTTTATCCTCATGTGGGATTTGCGGTGGCCTATTTTGCGTTTGTAAGGCATGATATCTGCCAGCTGCTGACTAGGTGCACTGACTCAGCTGGTCATGAGAGAGAAAGAAAAATATCCTTGATGAGAGCATCTCTGTGTGTGTCCCCAGGATGCAGAATGAGAACAACACTTTTTTGCCTAGCCTTCAGAAGAGCATGTTCACCAGAACAAAGATAAGTGAGACTAGAAAAGGGATAACACAGCATGCCAGCTTTCCTAAGAAGAGTAGCTTCCTTGCTTTTCATTTGGAGCAAGGAATTATGTGCCTCCTTGGTATAGCAAGAAATTAGATCTAAGATTGCACAATATTTATCCACTGATCTGGCAAACATATTCTTCAATGTCAGATCTGAATGTGCTCATCTTATCAAGTACGCAGTACCTCTAAATGGCATTCATTTAAAACAAAACAAAACAAAACCATAAAAAAATGAAGGGCTTCAGTTTTCCAAATTCTGAAAGTTTCATAATTTTTTGAAAGTGGCAGTTTCTGTGAAAATTCTGAAGTTGCCTTATTAAAAGGGTAAGTTTGGTAGGGAAAGACAGTACTGAGATCAGATGACATACAGAATGCAAAAATTCACTGGGACCAAGCAAAACATCCTAGCATGTGCTTGATTTTTAAAACCTGTGCAAAGTTCCCCTGTCTCTGAGATCTCTACAAACTGAAAGACTGCCCTTGGGTCAAGTACTAGGTCATTCAACGACTGCAAAAGGATTGAAGTGTCCCACAAGTCCTCTCTGCAGCAGGACAGCTAAAAGGCTGGACAGACTAATCTTCATGTCATAGCACTGGACGTGTATGGGATATCACTAGATACAGTCTGAGCTCAATGAGTAAAAGAAAAACCCAAAACTTCTGCAAATATATTTGAAAGGTGAAGAGAGTTCTTGTCTGCAGCCTTACTCTAGCTGTGGATATTTTCTCTGCTTTGTGCGAGCGGTTAGAACACATCTACACGCTCTTCTTTGCTCTGTTTTTTCCTTCTGTTTTCCATGGTAATGGTCACTTCCCCAGTGTGCTTTTTTTGACAACATCCACATTCAGGAAGCATGTCTTGCATTCAGGGTTTGAAAGACATGGTATTTACTACCGTTTTTCATGTTTAATTTTTATTGGGACTGGAAGAGGGTGATAGAGGAACTTGGGACATCATCCAAGCAGTATTTGGAAGCTGTACGATTATGTTACCTCCCCTAGCGCATCTGGAATATGTTCCAGGCTCTGCAAACAGGCTCCTCTTGCCACAGAAGTTAGGCAAGCAAAACTGTACCAGTTCTCTGTTTTTCAAATTCACATCACAATTTAGGCTCATTGTTTCCTCACTCTCACCAAAAAACCTCAGGAACAAATAAGTGAGAGCAGAAGCTGGAGACCGCCCAGAATTAAATTTCTTTTTGAGCCTGAAGTTTTCACATGAAAAAGAAATCTTCCCTAAACACTGTAGCCACATTAGAGGCAGGCTCAGGACACAGAGGATAACATAGCTACACTCAGCATTCCCCTCCTTCCCTATAGAACTACAACTTATTTGTGTGATTAGTCCCAGCACTCAGTAATGAAGGAGTTGTGTGCTCTAAAAAATAGTGCTATTTAGGTAGAAGCAGAAATAGTGGAGGGACTGTTCATTTCCATTACATGACAGCCATATTACCATCAACGTGACAGAATCATGAATCAGGAAACCAAAAATCATGAGATCAGCTCAAAAATAACAGACACTGTGTTCTTTGTGTTAGTCCTCTCTTTTGTAATTCTCCAGGATTTCTCCTGTACCTATAAACAGAAGAGCTAAATAATTCACTTTTAAAACTAACAGCTGAGATCTTCAGATAATCCTGCAGAGTAGTTTTTTGAAACCAAACCTCTAAACAATATGAAATGTACAATAAAATTGTGAATGTTAGCCATCTTGCCATCACGGGGTATTTCCTATCTCATCATCACTTAGAAGGGCTTGACCAGGAACTGAAGCCATACGCAGTTCTTGTGTCAGCTGTCCTTACGGATTGACCCGCTGTCATCAGAAGAAGTTCTGATGACATTGTTGACTGCAATCAGGATGAAAACATTCAGTACTGAACAGCGGAGCAGAAGCAGTTGCAGATGTGTTGCACAATCCACAGCAGCAATATTACACTGTCCTCCTAAATTCATAGGAATAGTGGGAAAATTACAACGTTGGGCAATAGTACCTACTGTAACAAGTGATGGCATCAAAAATGGAAGGCAAAGCCTTCAGTACTATTTAGTTCATGGACCAGCAGCTTTACAAGCACTTCTCTTTTCAAACTTAAAGGTTAAGCTAGACTGTAGAAATTCAGATATTAGGAAATGTTGCAGCTCACAATGGTGAGAAGCTGATGAATGCAAATCGGTATTACGTGAAGGTGAATTCTTGCTTTGATGTCAGGCCATGATCATCTGAGTTCTCTCTTAGGAGACCATAGCTCACAGACCAGCACTGGTGCTATCACCGTCCATCCCAATTCTCTCTCCACTTGTTGGGCACATCTAACCATTCTCGTCTAGCTAACTTTCTGCTTCAGATGTCTCACAGTTCAGGAGCTTTTAGTTAAATAGAAACTGTTGTCGCTATTCTGATGAGATAATAAAAAAAGAATATATGAATTATCACTGTAAGCTGTACCTCTCCTGGAAAAGACAATTGTAATATAAGCTGCAGTGCTGAATGTCTTTTAATTCCTCATTTACTCTGGAAATGCTTCTGTAAAGTTTTGCAAAACTGATTCACAACAGATCTAACCATTAGAAACTTCACTGCAACTAGTTCTTATCACGCACAGTGTGTAAACCCAAACCCTTCTTCCTCTCCTCATATCATGACCTCTTGTTTTGCCAACCTGACTTGAAACTGAAAACCCTGCTTGAGCCACGTTTATCTCTTCAACACATGCACTCCCTTCAAATTAATGAAGTTTTTCTGGTGGCTGTAAGGTTGCAGACTCCTTTCGAAGCAGGCTTTCTGTCTGCCCAGAAGCATGCTATAGAAATACAAACAGCAATAAAAGCAACGCCACCCAAAAACCGAGATAAAAAAATTTATAGTGAAAACACTCAAACCAATGAAATGTCCTTGTAATTCCACTTTCCCAGAAGAGCTAGCTGTACAGCAATATTTTATTTGTTAAAGATAGGCACTCTCCAGGCTCAGATGCGTACAGTTCCCAGCCAGAAGTATCTGTAAGACCATCTGTTTTGACCTCCGGGATAGCCAAGGCTCTTCCATTTCCCAGCTGCTGAGCTCAAGTGCTTCCTATCACTTAAAACATGGCTTGTGCTTGACTAAAGCCCGATCCTGCATGAAGCATTCAAGCTCAGCTCAGAGACAGAGAAATGGATACCACAGTCTTCTGCTTTGCAGTTTCTGCCTGAAGATAATTGGTCCACTGACAGAAAGCTGCACCTTACTTCTGTTTGAGGATAGCTTTAGTTTCAGTTAGTGTCAGATCAAAGAGACTGTTTATATCCTGTTTTTCCTCCCTGCAAAAATAAGCAATCTGCAACTAAGTGACCACTAACTCTTCTTTCCAATTAGCTTAACAGATTATTCTCTAAAAGGCTGGATTTGAAGTATTTTCAGAAGTTGTTTTCAATTTGGAGCCCTTTGTTTTTCTTGCAGGGCTGTTTTTCAGTATCCTGCATTGCTTTTCCATACACATCTAATTTTGCTTAGCGGCAAGTGCTTACAACACACCAAGGTTTCAGGGCTCTATGTGAAGACATTAATGGCATTTTCCCAGGCTTTTAGACAAAGTCTGTCTTCAAGAATCTGAAGGAGTAGGAAATCTTTGGGACCAAGTCAGGGATTCTCTGTCACTGCTAGGGAGCTAGGCGGCAGACACGTGGCAAACACTAGCACACAAAGTGGAACAGGGAATTGGCAGGTCATCCGGCAATGGAAAGGCAGAGTGAGATACAGACGTTCTTCTCTCCATAACCATCCACTAGAACAGTGATTTCCAGATAAAAATGAGGGAAAGGGGATGGTCCTCTCTATTCTATTAAATAATGTTTTGAAGCAGGAAGATTTCTTTCTTTATACGTGACTCTTGGCAAATCCCTTTTTGCTGTTATCAGAGGCAGTCCTGCAAGGGCAATGTTCCTCCCTCTAGCGACTCACGGAGTGCCTGTGTCAGGTTAGTGACTTGAATAACAGGATATGAATGCCTTTAAGATGACATATAAAGCGCCACTTAATTCATATCAAAACTTTCTTCCATTTAGATGTAAACATTACCTTATCAATTATCTTATCATTTAAAACAAGTTATCAGCTGAACTTACTGAAAGGCTAAACTGGCTCTCTTCACTGTATAAGAGTAAACAGCCAGCAGACACAGGCAGAAATCACATGGAAATGGAGAATTTTATTTATCTCCTTCCACTGCAAACTCATCTGTTCCTCTACAAGCATGGTACAAACCATGGCTGAGATTTATCGTGTTTCCAGTGGACCATGCTCTATAAAGCACGTCCAACCTCTTATTTAGTGTGACGAATCTTTCCTGCTCAGTCTGAGACCTGCCCCATTCGTGAGAGCATCTTGGGACATAACCTGACTTTGTGCAAAGGCACAAAGAGTGTCTGAGCCAGCCTAAGGCACATAATGGTGAGAAGGATCAGGAAAAGGCAGAGCTCTGCCCCTGCCTGCTCCCACGTGTGGTGCAGACATCCTCCAACCCGTCATCTTTTAGTAATGCCAGAGACATTCTACATCCATTCAGTGAATGCCATGAAAGAAGCAGCATGCCACATCTCTGTTATAGGAAGAAAGCAATAAGGGCCGAAACAATTGAAATATAACTGGTGGGGATAATGGTGGGGCATTATAGTAAAACCAGTTCCCCAGAGTCCTGGCTGTAACACTGTCACATCTCTGTGTTGTAGACTGATTTGCTTATCAAGCTCCCTAATGCTCTCCTGCCCCTTCAAAGTGAGGACTGCTAGCACAGCCCATCAAAGAGAAACGATATTCTCCTGAAATTACCATAGCTCCAAATTTTAGCACAGATTTGGGAATTTGATCAGTGTCTTCTGGTTCCAATAACACTCACACAGCAGCTCCCAACTGGTCAACTTTCAGTTTTCATCAAACAGATGGGCATTACAATGAACAACTACTCAGAGCTACTCTGGTGTGATGTAGGAACTCTGCTTGGGTTTGCTGGGTTTTCTGGTGAGTGGGTTTTTTTTTTTGGCTTTGCTTTGTTTTGTTAGGTTGGGGGGAGATTGGTTTTTTTTCAATTTTACTATACAAAATTTGGTATATGAGCTTTTCAGATGACATCTTGATCATAAAAGCATAAAAGCAAAGAGCAAATGGTAATAAAATCTTTTGACTCGTATATTCATCTCTGCAGTACTATATTGCTGAGTGACTTTAGTTAGGTTATTTAACAGGCTAGTATCTTGTTTTCCCTATCTCAGACACTGAGATGAGAGAAGTCCTGGGGCTCCTGCTTTTGCATTTTGTAGAACTGATGTGAAAATGTGCTTCACAGGCCGGCTTTCACTCCACGTCCTTTCATTGCTGATATCGAGTTTCAGTTATTTACAGACAAAGGTGTTTTGGGGTAAAGAATAAAGAAAATCTTGCATTCCCACTGAGGCTCAATAAGAGTGGAAGAAAAAGTTTTGTGCTTCTTCCCTTCTGTCTGAAAAAACTAGTGGAACTACATAAAACAAAACAGTTGGGGACTGAACATCACTGGATAAATGAATTTGGAAGAAAATAAAAAAAGGAGAAAGAAAAACCCTTTCCGTAGAAGTAATGTAAACCAAGCTATTCTGCTCATTTTTTATATCTGCTCAAACCAGCCCTGATGCAATATGTTGCAAACCTCCCTGTTTTCCTCAGCCCATAGATAAAAAGTGTCTTGAGTAGTGGCTTGCAACAGGAACCTCATCTGTTGCAAACACTTTGAGCCTTCCTTATTTCTCAGAGAGGAAGTATGTGGCCTGTTTGGCAAATGCTGCTCTACATGACAGCGTGAACTTCACAACACACTCATTCGACCGGCTGCTCCTCGACTTGATCAGCTAAACCTTGCTGGCAGCACGAGAGCAGAGTTATGACTACGGCTTTTTTGAGAAATACTGCAACCTGGAATATCATGCCTAGCATTTAAAGGTAATCATTACTCTGATACATTTTAGATTCTCTGCATAAGGGACCAAATGTTTCAATTTTATTTATATAAAAGGGAGCTCTATTTCATTAACAATGACAGTATTCAGACCATGGATTTCAAGAACCACCAAAGGTAGAAACAGAAAAGCTTGCCTTTTCATAAGGAGCTGTACTAAAGATAGAAGGAGCAAGGAGTATTTCTACTTAAAGCTCACAGTAAGACAGATGCGTAGGACCTTATGCTGAAGCAAACTGCAGCTCGGTATAACCCAAAATATGAGAAATGTCACAGACAGATTAGTGGGCTTTTTATTCAAAGCTTTAGAAGTTTGCATAGTGTGGTATTTCTGTGTTGTTTCATAGTTGCATGTGTCTGTGAGCTACCTTGACTACAGCATTACATTGTTCTTTCTAAGTGCAAAGGTACAAGTGCCTAAAAACTGAAAGGATGCTCAATTTGATTAATGACAAACCAAGGGAATTTCACAAAAACATATCCAGCTTCTGAAATCTAAGCTGCTTTTTTTCCCCACATGAAAAATAACAGGATGCTGGTGCTTTCATTTTCAAGCTAAATGGGACTCAGACATTACCCGTGAACCTTCTTGAGAATAAAATTTTAAGAACTTGGCAGTAAAAATGTGAATATCAGGTAACAAAAGTAAAACAGGGTAGAGCATCTCAAGAATGATGAATGTCCTAATTTCACTAGTATGCAGTATTTCTTGCAGAGAGGTTTTACTGAGGTGCTTATTTTGCCATTTTATTTCTCTTATTACTTGAGTTTCTTCGTATTTACTAATTTGAAATCATTTTAAATATAACTTTGAAAAAGTTCTTACAAATCAATGGATTTTCCTATGTTCTGTGCTATTTAACTGTTCCTGAAGCACATTTTCTCAGAGAACAGATTCTTTGAGAGGAAAACACTGCTACATGTGCTGCACACAGGCACGGAAGGTATAAACTGTACCACAGGTTCTCAGGACCCACAATGTAGGTCATTGAGATTCCAGTCTCAAGGTCAAGAGTTCGTATTTGCTGAGAGCTCTGCCACTGATAATTAGGACACAAAGCAGGACTAGGGCTGTAGATGTTTCTTCACCTTCCTTTTGGCAGCAAAAATAAAGTGGTAAAGATCACTAAACCTCATCAGTTGTGTGTTTGCACACAGCTATGGCTGCAGTGACTGGCCTTCCTTCAACAGCACACGCACAAGTAGAAAGAGGAGGGGAGGAATGGCCAAAGCTCGGAACACTGCAAATGTGATCTTCATGGTTAAAATCAAATTTCCACACAAGCCTGAGGAGGTGGCCTGCGAGCAGGGAAAGCAGCAGGTAGAGTTTGGTTTGCAGCCCAGCAGCACAGCGGTTCCTCCGAGCTGAACAGCAGCTGCACTCCTCCATGCAGGGCTTTGGGTTGATAAGACAAGTTGAGCTTAGAGTCTATCACCTCTCATTAACTCTTCCCAAATCACGCTCAGTGAATCATTTTCTTTGGATCTGGCATAATTATCTGCTTCTATGAGAGAGGGATGCTGCCTCTACTCATATCCCAAACTCTGTCACCAAGTTGAAGTGAGATGCAGTGCCCAGGGCAGATTCGCCATTTCAAAAGAAGATCTATAAAACTGTTATTGTTCCGCTATTGACTTAAATGATAAAAAAATCAGCTCAGCCACAAGATGCTCCACTGTTTCCTGTAAGTCTATTTCTGCCAAGTATCTAAAAATTTCAGAAAACCACCATACAGTTTATCATATAGTGATACAATGCATTTGTATTGTGCTGTTAATACTCGATGCAAGCACAAGCTACTTAAGCCATTCAGTTCTATCACTCACTTGAGTGTCATGTGCGCTGTTGTTTTAGAAATACTCAGGTTACTAATTCATATGCTGTTATTCTAAAAACAGTGATATGCCATTGCCAGCAAGTAGCTAGAAACAATCTTCTTCCCCCTCTATTTCAATTAAAATTTCTGATTTCTTCTACTTCCATCACATTTTCGAATGTCTGAGAGTTGAGCCATACCTCATGGCATTCATTCCACCACCTTTGAGTGGACTACAGGCACCTTTCCTCTGCCCAAATGCATAATGGCAAGTGTCCTTGGTGAGAAAGCCTAGCCTGAGATGTCATTTTCCTTTTAATCACTTTGGATAAGTGAATCAACAGCAGTGGCCACAGCTTTTCATTTGCTTGTTTTTATTGAACACTTCTGTCATGAGTCTGGAGAACATCTTGAACTCTCTGTCCTTTTCAAGACTTTATGCTGCCACCAGTGGTAATTAGTGACAGTAAAACAGCATGGAAGATGTAATGAGACACAGCAAACTGTCACACTAGTGACATCAAAGTCAAAACAGCCATTGCTCTTCACTGTTACCGTAAGTACTTTATAACATTTGTATTTTCCGTAAGTCGGATTCTTACGCCTCTAAAGTAGCAGCACTGAGTTGCACGCTCTATCCTGTTGACTTCAGAGGTGCTTCATGAAGAACAAGGTCATATCAAGTGGTGATTTGTATGGCAGAAGTGAGCCAGGACAATTTTGGATGTGCTCTGCAAAAATACGAAATAAGCGCATGCCAATTGTCCGGCAGTTAATCCCCCTGGTCTAGACAGCAAGTGGTTTAATTACAAACTATGTACAAGCAAACCTTCAAAACTACGTCACGTATTTTTAAAGCAATGTTTAGAGTTTAGATCCCTAAATACCATCTAGGAAAACAAAGGTGCCTTGCTCAAACATGCCATGATTTTAGAAGGTTTGTAAGTGTGAGGTAAAGTTTTCAGAAGTCTTTCCATCATGTACAAATGCTACGTATCACTTTCCAAAGTGACTCAAGCACACCTGAAAATTCTATCTACTGCATCTTAAGAGCAGGAAAAACGGCCTTGAAAGCACTCTGTCACAAGTCTGATCGCTAGCAGGATGACTTGCTCTCCTGGCCCTCAAATAAAGGGGTACATAGAGGTAAGACTCTCTTATTTTTATTTTCCATACATTTTTGACACAAAATTCAAGTACTATTCTTATCTAAATAACAATTGCATGTGTTAAAATTATAGATGGGCATAAGATATTTATGCTGGCATGCTTGGCACCTATCTAGAATTGCACAAAATTCTTGTTAACTGCACCTTACTATACACTTCGCCAGATTTGAACTATCCTTCTGAAGTACTGCAAAAATGCAGCTACTACAGCACAGAGCTGAGCAGAGGTTATCTGTCCAGGTATTTATCCCACTTCTCTGGCTGAGTTTTTGAGCCCTGTTGAGCTCTCTGTTGGCATGCCCAGGAAATTTCGCTGGCTAATTTGAAGCTGAGCCAGGAACATCTATAATATTTGTAGCCAAAGTACTGGCTGCACTATTCCTATGCGTATACCTCTTATTCTTGATGGGACAGAACTGACAAAAATGCTGAAGAAATTAAAGCTGGGTCTTCTGAAACAATATTCATCTTCAGTTCAGGAAATTATAATCTTGCAAGTAGACAGTGTCTGCCAAAATGAATTCTGATTTCAGTTTTGGAAGCTTCGGTGCATTTAAATGGAGAATGGTTGTGTGTTTGTTTCAAGAGCAACCTTTTTATTCAAATCTGGACACCCAAATAGTTTATTTAAATTTAAGGTTACTCTTTTATTCAGCTTCTAGACTTCTTATATCAGGCGATGAAACAGTTTTTTGTTCTTGTGAAAGCAGATTTCAGACACTTGTCAGAAAGACACTGGCACAGCTGCATCCTACAGATGTGCCACAAGCTAGTTCCTGCATGCTGACAGCGAAGGGGTAATGTGCCATTTGGCCAATGAAACAGAGACTTCTAGCAAAAAGCCTTTGGGAACGAGCACTAAGAAGCTTGAAGATCAGATGAGGTCAAGTCAAACTGTGTTTTAGCACTGGTCTACTTGCATTGGATAAGAGACAAATTGTCTTTCTTTTGAATGGTATTTTTTTCTGTAGGGCGTCTCCCTAAACTCCTTGTAAGCTATTAAAAAATTACGGTATGAAACAATATACTCAATTCTGTCATTCTTATTCCAAAAGACAATTACTAATAGTCTTTCTGATTTCACCAGTACTGCTTCTCAAGTTAGACCCCTCACCAGCTAACACCATCAGGCTCTAGCCTGTTGTAAGTAAAGAGCAGCGTACCAAAGGCAGTCATCACCTTTCAAATATTTAAAGTAGAAGAGACTGAAAGACTCAGATTGCGCCTGAGTTTAGTAAACACCCACATGATGCTGCTACAGCTCCTATGTTCATTTTTACGGGACAATGGACAGAAAAATATTTTTGAAAAATAATTAGCTATCAGCTAGTGGTGTTGGGTTATTTTGCTTTAATGTATGATTTCAAACAGATGTACCTTATCATGCTCTGCCTCTGAAAATGTACCATAGCATGAGACACCTTCCACATCCAAAGGGTTTTTCTCTCTGCCCTTTATCAAGGAGAATTAAAATGGGTGCAGTAAAGCCACAAGAAGGAACTCCCCATCTCACAATATTTAGCTCCACGATTGTCTGATACTGTTTCTTGTACATACTCAAAGACTTTTTAAGAGAAGTATCTGAAGATTTTGCACCATTGGCTTCGTGCAGGAGGAGTGTTTCGAGATCAAATATGTTGAGGCAGGGTGTTACTTCAAAAAAAGAAAAAAGAAAGAAGAAAGAGGAAAAACAACATTGCCACATTTGCTGAGAGCACAATTGCATCAGAAAAAACCCACCGAACAACGTTCTCAGCATTCAGCAATGGAGCAGCATAATATACACACCGCGTAGAAAACCAGATACGTCAATCTAATTAATTTCTTTGTAGCTTCAGAACTCCAAATGCTGAACAGAACATTTTGTATATGAAATGACTGCACGGGCATGGCTTTGCTGTGACTTCCTATTGTGCTGAGGTACTGGTAATGGAAACTTTTACTGCACTGCGTTCTTCTAAGCAACTTCCCTAGCTGTGGTTTTCTGCTATTCCCCTGATAAAAGCATGAAAGTGGTGAGAGTTTAGCAAGTTTGTAAAACACTCACATGAATTTGACACAAGAGTGCTCAAAAGCAAAACTGTATAATATTGGAGACACCCAAACCAGGTCACTTCTCTTCTGTTGGCACAGCAGGTGTTATTCTGATGTTCAATTTCAATGTCTCCTTTGGTTTAGTTCTGAAGAGCTTTGACGGAATTAGAGAGCACAATGGGAAATACTGTGAAAACGCCAAGAGCCTCCAACGAAACAAATTTGCCGAGCCAAATGGGTAAGCAGGCATTTAATTTCTTTCAAGAGAAAAAGATGTTCAAAATATATGGTACATTCATCCATGTGTCTTCCTTCATCTGCCTGATGTAGTAAAATCAAGCAAATGCGTGACTGCTATGAGAGAAGGAGGGCATCCTGTAGACAGTGCTTATTTTTAGGTACATTCTAGCTCATTTTCCAAGAAATGCTTTAATTGAAAAACCCAAATGCTAAAACTGGTATTTGCTGGTGCTCCTTGAAATATGTTCCTTTCTATTCAGAAAGCACTGAAGCACTACTTCAGAAACCAGAAATACTGTATTTTGACATACTTGCATGTGCTGTTTTATACAAATTTGTTTGTGAAATTTGGTTTTGCTGCATTTAAGGTTAAAAACCTTAATGATGTTATGCTTGCACTGAACCTGAAGCCCACTGTTAGACAGTTGCATTAAAAGTAGCATGCAGCCAACTTGTCCCCAGGTTTATCAATAAAGATTATACAGAAATACACATTTCACAGGCCAAACTGCCAAAGGTCGATATAACACATCTTCCCCATGCATCCACATGTGAAAAAAATCAGGTTTCAAAGCCCCTCCATTGTAGGCTGGTAGAGGTCATGCATCTAAGGGGGAAAGCAAGAGGGATTCAGTGACCTGCGACTCCCAGACTGCAAGCGAGTGGGTGGAGAGTCAGTACAGCCTCAGCTCTCACGCCGCAATGTGGCAGACAGCTGGTACAAGAGCTGCAACAAATCAGTCCCCAAAGGTGAGGAAGAGAAAACAGTTTTTTTTTGTTTTGGGTTTATTTGTTTGTTTGTTTGTTTTAGAGGGGGAAGGCATTAATCAAAATTTGTGGGTTTTCCACGAAAAATGGTCCAGCTGTGCTGCTTATAATTCCATGGATAGGGAATCAGTCTGATTTCATTAGTGCTGAAAGGAAACCCAGCCTTGCTTTTAGCATGGCCAAGAACTGGTTGAACAGGCAGTTGTGTAGCCCTAGGTCTTAATGAAGTAGAGGCCAAATACCGTTAATGGCTACTCAGAGGCCTGTAACGTGAACTGACAATTTTTTTGTCTGTGAAGAAGAGTGCCTTACACGGATCTTCCCAACAACTGCTGTCACGAGCACAGTAAGCATCAAAACAAAGACATGCACGTACTCAGAGCAGGACCTCGCTGATAAGCAGGACTTCGCTGATGAGCAGGGGAGTGAAGGGTCACTGCCATGGCTATGACCAAGTTTGTATTGTTCCTGCGCATGCTAAAAGCCAAGGTTTACCAAGGTTAAAGCCAACTTCATCCCTTCCAGTGATGTATATAGAACATACCCCTAAAAGATAACTCAGCAAACATTGATAGCACAGCTACGGCATGGAGAAGTTACCCATTTAGGAATTCAGGGCTCAATCTGCTTTCACTTTCCTATTTGTCTAACACATCTAGAGAGGTGCTTTGTCAAATCCTGCTTGACTTTTAGCTGCCACCCTGGGAGGGAACAAGTCTCCCATAGCTGCAGTGGCATCTGACAAGGCCACAGGGATGTCTCAGACACTCACACAGCTAATATTGCACAGAACAGCTATGTTCCAGCATCCAAATGCAGCTTTAAAAGCCACCATAGCTCTTTGGATCTAACTCTTAGTCTCAATCAGACCAACATCATTAATAATAGCTTAAATGTTAATAATTAAAGTCAGGAATACAAGCATTAGTACCGTCATCCAAATCCAGTGAAGACAGACTATTGAAAAGGAACTCGGTACTAAAAGCATATATTGGGTTAATCCAACGAGTCTGTATCTTTTTGTCATCCTCAGCAGATCAAACTCCCAATTGCATCAACAAGCATGGAAGATCTCCTCTTGGCCAAGAACAGCCACCTTTGATTTAAGTGAGGTGGAGTGTCCAGTCCACAAACTTAAAACAGTCCAAACAGCTATTGGGAAAAGCAAGTTTTACACTGGTTCATTTCTGTAAGACTAAAGCAAATGAAGGACTGAAACAGGAGGGAAAGACAGACAGACAGAAAGACAAGAATATAACAATCACAGAATGGTTTGAGTTGGAAGGGACCCTAATCATCTGGTTCCAACCCACCAGACCAGGTTGATCAAAGCCCCATCCAACCTGGCCTTGAACACTGCCAGGGAGGGGGCAGCCACAGCTTCTTTGGGAAACATGGTCCAGTGCCTCACCACCCTCACAACAAAGAATTTCCTCCTTCTATCTAATCTAGATTTATCCTCTTTCAGTTTGAAGACATTACGCCTTGTCCTATCACTCCATGCCCTTGTAAAAAGTACCTCTCCAGATTTCTTGTAGCCCATTCAGGTACTGGAAGGCTGCTCTGAGGTCTTCCCAGAGCCTTCTCTTCTTCAAGCTGAACATCCCCAACTCTCTCAGCCTACCCTAGCCTCTCAGGATATCCAACAAGAAGGGGGAAGAAAACTGATATTTGGAGTCTGCAGACTTGATCTGCAATATGAATGTGTTTATCAGACCCCTATAAGCCCCTTGTGCTGCCTGAGAGCTGCATTGGGAGCAAAACCTTGTGCCTTCCTCACCTCCAGTGCATCAGTCTTGGTCCTGAGAAAAGGAACAGCGCATTAGCTGCCTTTCCCAGGGAGGCATTTGGACTCCATGTATGACTGTGCTCCATTTAAGCACACTCTATGGGCATCCCTGGCATAATCTAAGTACTGATAACAAAGTAGCTACAGCAGCAAGGGGTCGGCGTGGGTTGTGTGCCCACCCCCTCCTCTTTCCTCCCTTGGGACCCTGAATCAAGGGTTAATCCTTACTGAGCTGCACCTGCATAACTCTCAGTTCACTAGCTGGTTGGTTTAGACCTAATTTGGGTACGCCAGTGTGACTCTGCAGCCACACCTTATGGTTGCTGCACAGACAGCCTCCCAGACACACACGAGTGCTGCCCTTTACCCTCTCTGGTCTACACCACGCCATAAATCACAGTATTTCTGCTGGACGGTAAAGTTGGGATGATGTAGGGAGCCGAGCTCTGACCAGCTCATTCCCGCTCCAGACAGGGACCACACTGGTGCACAGCACAGCGCTTTCTGAGGGCGATGAGCTGGATCTGGATGCTCTGCCTATGCTCTCCCTTCTCTGTAACAGTGCTTCATAGTCCATTCACAATGAATAATTTGAAGCATGCAATATTCAGTCTCACACTTTGTAAGCTATCCAGGGATGCAGACATCTAAAACTAGCACATATTTCATGTTCATTTCCTACTCCTACGAAAAAAAGAAACAAAACCAGAATTAACACCTGTTTCAGTGGAAATGACTGTGCTTCGATCTTTCCACTCTAACTTTTGAGTTGTTCCATTTCAGATGTAACCTACACTCAAACTGTGGAGGAGAGGTGGTCTCAGAAAAATTCAGGCAAATCTTCTTTTTTCTTTTACAACTTGAAAGTGTGGGGAGCTCATTAGATCCAGTCTATTAGATCACTGTGAAATTTAGGTGTGGAGAAACAGTGTAATTTGTTTAGTCCCTGGTTCGAGGCTTTTGTGTTTGAAAGGAGTTAGTATGGGTTCTGTGAAATGCTGTGGAGTGCGGTGGAGCATCTTACACGACCAAAAAACCCAGTGAGGTTTGATTTAAATACCAATTAAAATGAGATCTTGTTTGTGGAGTAGGAGGGTTGAAAGGGTTTGGGTCATACTAAACCCCTTTACTTTCACTCTAATATAAGTACATGTCGTTTAAGAGGTAACTTTTGCATGGATGTGGCAGCCAACATTACGATTAATTTCTTCCTTTTTCAGAACTACAAATTAATGTGCAAAATTGAAACAAAAACGAATATAAAGATGAAAGTGTAAGCAAAGTAACATAGATCTCACTAAAGTAGAGAAAAAGTCACGTACCCTGCAGTGCATAACGAAATGCAAACCACCAGTACGCAAGGAAGGAGACCAGAAAAGCACTTGTTTTCCACACTTTCAGTATGAAAGAAACATTTATAAATAAACGGCATAAGTTTAAAAAAAGCACTGCTAAAGGCATTGTCATTAAGCTAAAAAGAAAGTATGCCATTCTGTGTAGAACTGCTGTCTAACAATCTGCAATGAGAAACTAGGTGACTGAATTTTATCCTCATCCTGCAGTTCTTACAACGTACCTCCTGGCATATATTTCTCGTTGTCCTGGGTAAAGATTTTGCTTTGTTGCAAAAGACTCAGCACCGATACTTAGGTCTTGTTAGCCTCAGGTACTAAGCAGTTTTTTAGACAGAAAAGGTCTCTCTTAAATTTTAGTGCAGAACAGGGAAGCAATCAAAGACACGCTTAGCATAGAATTTCATCAGAATAGTTGAACTAATTGTATAATAAGTTACAGTAGACTAATCAGGGCAGTTGACTTGTTCATACAAAGGTGCTGGACTACTCCTGTTTAATTCTGTGGCACTAATTAACCAAGAAAACCATGGCAATACTAATACTAAACACACCATCAAACTAACCAATGTCTATTCCAGACTCTACACATCTACGCATCTATAAGGGTGCTCACTAACTATATCATGGGACTACTTCAATGGGCAAAGGCTAGCAAGACTAAAAATGTTTACAGTCAGTTTGAATACCAAGGTAAAATGACCCACTACTTTGCATAACACAAGTCCCTGTAACATAACCACAAACAGCTACTCAGAATCAACTGAGAGAACACTGCTTTTTATTTCCCTCAAACCACAGGTGTGGAATCTTTTCCTTAACACTTACTTTCTCGTCATCACTGCTGTAAGGGTAACAAGTGTAAAACCTCTTCTCTTGAAAATATTTCTTTGCTGCAGGCTTGCATGTTTCCTTCAGCTTATCATCGTTACTGCTGTGAGTTACTTGTCAGGCCCTGGGACACAGAGGCTGAAAACACAGAGCCAATCTCAGCATTGTCACTTAGAAGAACATAGCTGAAAGGAAAAATTCACTAACAGAGAATTGGTTCTCTTCTAACCAAAACCAGGACAGCATTCATTCAGCATGCTGTTTGTAGGTTTCCCTAAAAAAATGTCTTCCTTAAAGGCAGGTTGACAAGGAATGTATATTAAACGAGAAAACCTAACAAGATACAGAAGTGTGTCTATCTCTCTGGGTGATTTCATTCTCTCCTCCCTTGAATTCACTCCCATTTTTGCACATGTTGAGCTGCACAGAGTGGGCAAGTATGGAGATCAAACCACCTCTGCAAACATACTGCTAGATGGATTTACTAAGAAACGGGACTCTGATCCTGCTGGAGGCAGAGGGAAAGCTTTGTCTCCCCATGTGCCAGTGGAGGGTACTGCGACATGCAGAGGGAAGGGACCTACTGCTAGGACAAACGCAGGCAGTGTATTGCACTATCCTTCTTGCCAGGGCTTCTGCCAAAGAGCTCAGAACACCGAGCATGACACATTTCTGATCTCCCACCTGTCAGCATTTACTGGGCACCACAGATTCCTGCTGGCTGCGGAGCTCCTGAATGTTTGATAGTCCCAGTCTTGTGCAAAGTGCCTCCTCCATCCTTCAGAAACCCAGGAGCCTCAGCATATGTTCTACACAGTGCTGCAAGGCCCAGAGTCATCCCATGTGATGTAAAAGGTGGTCTTGTCTCTTTACTGACCTTGGTTCTGCAAATTGCAGTTGTACAATGATTTAATTGTAAACACCTGTGTTGCCTCTCTTCTTTAATTGAAGATAAAAGCATCATGTGCTACCTCCAGCACAGTTTCCACACAAGGAGAGAGAACAAAGCACTCTGTCTGTTCACCAAGTCATTTTTAAAAAGTGATGGGAAATGGGCAATAATGGCTACACTCTCATTGCTCTTGATCTAAACTGATTTCATACCTTTGAAAGGTATCAGTGATGTTAAATGGTGGAACAATTCAACATGCATCTTCCTTTCCTTCAAAGTAATGCATCAACTTGGCTCAAAATTGCAGCCGGAGGCATTTAGAGACAGTGGCATTAATCAGACTAGGTTACTTCCTAATACTAAAAAATAATTATTTTGTTAGTTTCAAACTCACTATGTGCTTTAAATATGGTAATTACTAGAAAAAGTGGTCTAAATTTGGTTGCTTACCATTAACCAAATGACTTTTTCATTTCTTCACATCCTTTTATAAAGTTGTAGGCTCACCTTTAGGTCTTTATGTTTACCAAGTGACATTTCAGAGTGAGATTTTTTCCCATTTGACCTACTATGTAAAATACAACATACATAACGAAAAATCCATTTCTGTTTCAGAACTCTATACTGTTTTCAAGTGACATTTTCTTTCTTCTTTAACAGGTCAGGAGAGCGATTTCCTTGCTGTCCTCTATGACTATCCTTCAGCAGACATCAGCCAACCTATATTTCATGTAGGGGAAAAACTACGTGTGCTATCAGAGTAAGTTGATCTATTTTTTTAAAATTAGCTTTTGTTACCATCAATGCAAAGCTCTGTTTTATGTACGCGACTCAAAATGGATGCAGTTCAGGCAAATGAACTGAGCTCAGAATTTGCAAGGAAGGATGCTTAGCCATGGTGTAGATTTCCCTGTAGTTAAAGGATTTGGGATTTCAGATTGCTCTTTGATCCTTGGATTCCTCTGACATGGTTTCTGAAGCTGGACTCAGACCGTGTTCTAAAGTAGGACTCAAACCAGAATTCAGCTTTGAAAAGTGATTTTGAGAAAATATGCCCCCCCATGTTAGCGGAAAACAGAGTAAGAGAAAAAATGTATTGAATCTCATAGGTCAAATGTGTATCTCATTTTCTCTCTCATCCTTTTTATCTAACAACTGCTTTATGACTACATCTTAGAATTTCCCCCTAGATTTAAGGCATCTCTAATAAAAATAATACCAAAAATAGTGGTTTTTTCCTTCTCAATTTTTTTAGATTCTGAATTTTCCTAGTGAAGAAAAAAAAAGTAAAAGATTTCTCAGCCAGTTCCATTCAAAATTTTATGAGCCCCAGAAGGAAATAGGCTTAAGAGATCTAGTTCAGACTGACCTTGAGCATAGTGCAAATATTGCCACACACAAGAGAGAGCACACTTCTTGAAAAAGGAAGCTAGCAGCCCTGATATTCTTTTACACATAACTTGTATCAGCACACAGTGACCTCCTAGAAGTTACTCTGCCCCACAACCACTGTTTGCACTAATTACTTAAACAAAAATGAAAGCTTTCATTTTTGCAGCTGGTGGAGCAGATGGATTCAAGAGGAGACCCGATGCATTCACAGGAGAGAAATCCTCTGAGCATTTCTATATTCATAAAAAAAAAATTCTCTGCCTCAGGAAGTCAGAACATCAAATGGCTGGAAGACAGAAGTACTAAAGAGAAGTATCACAGATGATTGATGAATTCTCAGACTCTTCTTCAGGCCACTGTGACCTACAATGGCCTTTGTCAGAAACAAGATATGGGGCTACGTGTACCTTTGGTCTGACCCAGAATGGCCGCAGTTATCTTCTGCTGACAACGTGCTTTCCCTGCCTCACTGAACCTGGAGGTCACAAGGCTCAGGCAATACCACTAGATGAATTTTCTGCTGATGGAGATCTTCCCCAAACCGGGGGAATTCTTCTCTGGTAACTTCTAGCTGTTTAAACCTTGCTGCAGTTTGCATAACATACACGACATGGTACAACAATTGTTTTAGCCTGGAAATTCCATCTTAAAGCCTCACTTCCAGCTTTTATCAGCTACGAGCCCTGACAACACCATGTAACTACATATGCTTGTACCGATGGGAATTATATATGTGGCATCATATGCATCCTTGTGCTGCATAGTATGATCTACTGGATGATCAACTCTAAAAGAATTAGGCTTCTGCAGCAGCTGTTTTTATCATATTTGTCTGTTGTGCAGTGATCAATAGCATCTCCTAACAGCAAATAGGAGCCAAAGCAAGCCTTGATGGGAACCATCCTCTTCCTGTTTTGAGTCGGCTTGCTCACAGCAGACCAGACACTGAAACGCTCTATGCACAGTGGCCTAATGAAGGACCTGTTCTGCCCTGCTGGGGTATCTGCTGGTCTTGATAGGAACTGTTTGCCTACAGACTCTTGCTGCACATAAGCTGTAGGTGTAATCTTTTTCTCGAGCCATCCAAAGAAGCAAAATGCAGTGGAAGTGAAGAGCAGCATGGCAGGCATGACCAGAGCATGAGTGACAAGGAGCCACTATGACGAAGCCATCATGAGCAGGCAGCGCATACTGCCTTTACAATGACAGCTTTTCCTTCTAGCAAAGCAATTATGCGCAGCGGCAATTTGCCCCACGAATCCTGCCAGGAACAGAATATCTGGAACCCCCATAGAAAATACAACTCCTCACAGATATTTGTGACTTCTCTGGGTTGGCAGGATTAGATAAGCACCAGTGGCACAGTTTCTCACTCTCCATACTTGTCAGGCACCTTTCTTTACCAAATGAACAACTGCATTTAGCTGGCAGTAGTCAAACCAGATGCCCTCCAATGCTCCCCCCAGTCTACATAATTTCTGTGGCTCCTGCCCCAGGACAGATATGCTGCTTTGGGACTTTTTATCATCACAGGGATTGTCCAGGGTTAGTAACATTACAGCTGGGAGGGAGGGAGATGCCGAGTCTCTCAGGTTTTTTTGTTACTGCAATTCTTGTTTCTGTCTGGGAGAGTTGTGGGGAAAAAACCCAAAATAACCTAAACTTCTCACAGATAATTTAATGTCAGCTGGAAATCCACAAACAAAACTTGTGGGGTCCTGAATTTTCCAGCTCTGAGCAGTAGACACTTCCTTTTTTCCCTCAGAATGTACATTCCGGACCACAGTTTAAACTCAGAGTTTTCAGCTCCGCTGTTTTGACATTCTCCTGAGACTCTGGTTTTCAGTCCAGGCATTATTTGGGAGCATTTACATGAACGACCACAAAAACAGCATTCAAACACAAGACACACTATTATTTGGATTCAAACTCTTAGAGGAAACGGTGGAGAGAACCCATCAATCATCACCATCCTTGTACTAATCACTAAATCTCCGCATCCCTACAACAATTCTTGTTACCCTGCCCTTCCTAAGGGATTCAAAAGCCAAAGCCAGCATTCAGTATCACAGCAAGAATCTAAGATACATCAACGAAGAAATATATGCCTAGTCACCTAGTTTCAGCTATGACATGTTTTTTATTGGAGTCTGGTCAGCAACTCATTGAAGAAAGCAAAAAGAGCAAACTAGGCTCTGTTAGACTGGAAACCTGCTCCCAGGCAGACAAGGTCCATTTGCTGAGAATCTCTACTCTGATGTTATGGGACTAACCACAGGGCTGTCCAGACACAGTGTGCTCAGCCATAAACTGAATATTCTGGATACCAGCACAAGTCTAGCTGTGGGAAGGCAGAGCACAGCATGGTTTAACCACTGAGTATTTACCCTTTCTTCTTTTAACTACAGTAAAATATTCTATTACTTACATAATTTAAATGGAACGAATGTAGCTTATTTCTGTGTCCAAATTTAATCCTGATGTAGGTTTAGAAATGGAACTGTTCTAAATGAAACAAACTTGAGTCCCTTTCTGAATACATACATTCAGGAACACAGACAGAAGGTTACAGGCTAATTTGCATGTCTTAACTAATTTCTAAAGTGAGGACAAGCTCTGAAACTACATCTGAAAATATCCCTTCTCTTCCTTTCACACAGTGAAGGAGGCTGGTGGAGAGTCCATTCCCTTACAACAGGTCGAGAAAACTACATTCCAGGAAAATATGTAGCCAAGGTTTACCACGGGTAAGTAAATGTATTTCCTATAGCCTTCCAACACTACATTTCTACACATACTGCCCTGATTAGTTATTCAGTGTCAATGCCAATAGTGACTAGACAGACAGAAATTTTATTTATTGACAGTCTAAAGTACTTCCTTTGAAATCTGACAACATCAAATCCACATCCAAGTTTAGATTATAAAATAAAAGGGAAATCCTAGTTTTACATGTTGAAAAGGCTAAAAAATGTCATGTAAGATATTTTAAATACTTCTGTTGCATGAACTGATCTCTAATTTTAAGACATTGAGAAAGAGACCCTACTTAGAAAGATTTTTTAATATTTACAAAGAGTAAAATTTAAGCTAAAGTTGCTCATGAAAAACAGACCACAAAGAACAAATAGAAAGACTAATAAGTCATTCAAGAATGTAAACTCCCACACTGGAAGAGCTAAGGAAGGTTCAGAGGTTTCTTGTTGCCCTAGACACCCGTCAGGAAAAAGCATTAAAGCACACACTTAAAACTTTTCTGACAAAAGTTTTAACACCTGTTTGGTGTTAAGCATATGAACTGTGAGCTTCACTGCAATTTATGCAAATGCTTAAAGTTCAGTATGCTTTTAAATCCTCCTGAAATAGAGATGCTTTCCCAAAGACAGAGCACAGCTACCGTAATGGAAGCTACTGTCTGAAGCTTCCCCAAGACTATTTTGCTGATGGCAGACTGGATCAAACCCAGAAGAACAACTTTAAAATAAAATGCCAGTAACTCCTACACCAGCCAAGCAAGCTCAGTCACATGGTTAGGCACCAACTGTGGCAAAATACAGCAGCGCACCAAGCTATGGTGAACATCAGCAGGACTAATTCCAGTTCCCCTTCTCCACAAAGCAAATTGACTTAAATAGCTGGACTGTTCCCTAGTATAAACAGAATACTTGTATTTTCTTTTGGTTTTATTTATTATACAATAAAATGTAATTTGGAGTTAACAAAAGTGGTTCAAATGAAGGAGGGATTTAAGTAATGCCCCAGATATGCCATCAATATACCACATGGATATGTCCCCAACCATTCAGATCAAGGCAGCTTGAAAAGTTTTGTTTTCCCTAGTAAGTCCAAACCTTCTGCACTCTTCTCTTAGTCTCACAAAAGTTACTGGAACTCAAAGAGAGCAAGATTTTCTCCACAAACTGGGGAAATATGCCTGGACACAGTTGAGAGAGTAACTACAGAAAGCCACAGTGCTGCTTTGCAGTCACTTTTCCTGGCTAATGCTGCACTTGCTCGGCCACATGCTGCTGCCTGTTTCACTGGTGTCCAAATTTCAGAATTTGTTTTTTCCTGCTTCACAGCTGGTTATTTGAAGGGCTGGGAAGAGAAAAAGCAGAAGAACTTCTACAGCTACCCAACACCAAGGTCGGCTCCTTCATGATCAGAGAGAGTGAGACTAGGAAAGGTGAGAAAACATGATTTTTTTTTTTCCCCATTGATCTCAGGCATTAACAGTTTTACAGCTCTTTAAATCACTTTCTGTCCTGCTTCATATGGATCAATCCGAAACCAGAAAATGTATGTACTGGGAAGGCAAAGGCACTCAGTGCAACATGCCAGTCTTCACCAGTCACCTACGTTATGTGCGGTGCCGGAAATAGGGCTAGCGATGGCCATGGAAAGTTCCACAGGCACCAGCACAAACAAGACACAGTTGTTTAAACACTACTATTTACTTTGGTCTCATGCAAAGCTTATTAGGCAGTGGGACTTTTCAAATGGAAGAAAAGTCACAGCTTTGCCTTGGTCCCCAAACGATTGCCTGAAGAAGCTGTAAAATACACATCAAGCAGCGGGGGTGGCTGAGAAGTGTATTTGCTATATAAACTGGTGGTTCCTTTATTTATTTTTTAAAAATTATATGTCTTCAAATCTATTTTCTTTCATAGCAATTCTGTTACTACGTGGGAATTGTACTGTACACACTTTATACTTTTATTCTCTTCAATGGGAATACATGTCCCATTGTGCAATGTGATACCTTCCCTTGTTCTGAAGCACCAGAACACATCCTAATATCATGATAGACAGTTAGAAGTGAATAATAAATCATATACTCTGGCCTCTTGCATACCACAAGGCAATTAGTTTCATAATACCCATAGTAAATTCAGAACAATTTAGGATCTGCAATCAGTCCTTACCAACTAAGCCCTGCACAATAGTTTTAAACAAAGAAGCAGGGAAATCAAAGTTGTCATCTCCTGCCAGGAGTGCATTATTTCGGTATCAGCTACTGCATTATTGGGAGCTGACTAAATCAGCATACCTCAATGAGTCTGGTCCCCCCCTTTAGAGGAAAAGAAACAACTTCGTAAAGCTCTATGTTCTTTACACGATTTCAAAAAATCCCATACCAGCAAAAATACAGGAAAAACACACCAAAAATTTAAATTCAACCAAAATCTCAGGCCCTGATGTTGGGCCCTTTATTCCCTTTGTTTTACTTTAGTACGTGTATAAAGTACACTACGTAAGTAGAAATTAGGATGGCCACTCATGTTGTTTCAGATCTTTCTGGGAACTTTTGGATCGTGGCACCACATCTTACAGATACTGTGGCTACAGTCACTGCTGTCCATCCAGAATTAGGGCCCTGCTTTGGTGTAATTAGTTCTCCTCTTTCTCCAGGGTTATATTCTTTGTCGGTGCGGCACAGGCAAGTGAAACATTACAGGATCTTCCGCCTTCCAAACAACTGGTATTACATCTCTCCACGGCAAACCTTTCAGTGCCTTGAAGACCTTGTGAATCACTACTCAGGTAAAAAGAACTGCAGAATAAACACATTTTCCACTGGCAGCTGTAAAACTGTCTATCAAAGGTCCAGAACAAGAAGTTTTGCCTATATTGGAGACTTGCAACATCTGTCACGGAACAAGTAACAGAAAAACTTTTGGTTTATATCATTTACTTTATTTTTGATCCTAAATACAAATTATGCTACCCTTAACAGTACAACTGAAATCAACCCAAGAACTCAGCTAAATAAAGACAGATAGGGTCTGCCTGCAGTGGTGTGTGATACTGTATAACCATGTCAATAGAGCTGTCCCTAACACTACTTGGCCCAAACTCTGGCGTCTAGCACTTCCCTAGACAACTTTCCAATACAGTTTGGAGGTTAGTGCAGGTCAGGGATGCCCAGCCCCTCTCAAAGCACAGCTAAAGTCTAAGTTTGGGTGTACAAAAAAGGTTAGGCTGTACAGATACAAGTCGTGTTTCTCAGTCCCAGGACCAGGGTTCAACTCCCAGCTCACTTTTACCAGCATGGACATGTCTGACATTTATTTATTTACCATACAGACAGACAGATAGCATCAGAACATGCAAGACCAGGTTCTGTAATCACCTTTCTCTTGGGAATCACTACATCACACAACCTTACCCACAGCAGAAAATTCTCAGAAATGTTATTAGTTTATTCCCTATTACTTTAGAAGAGTATGGGTGGATTTTATCAGCAGAAGTTATCTCAGGCGGCTCAAGCTGTTAGCTCAAATCTAGATTCAGCTGTCATTTTTACTGGTATCAGTCCACTGGATAACACCTGTTTCAATGGTAGTTTTCCAGACTTGTGGCAATTTAACCTGTGTCAGAGAGACAACTTGACAAACGACACAACTAAGTGCCTGCAGTTACCATGCATTAAAATGAGAACATTTTAAAATAAGGAAGGAAGATTGCAATAAGTTTATTGCATAACAGCTGCGAGAGAACAATAGGTTCTGTGCTTTAACTAGCAATGGGTACTATATTATTTCAAAAGTGTAAAGTTACCGTATTTGCATATTTCATATGTAAAAGAAAAAGTGTGTTGGCCAAAGAGTACTCTGATAAACTGGGGAGAAAAGCTACATTCACATTCAAAACATGCAAACGAAACTTTCAAGTCCAATGGTATAAACAGAGGAGTGAGAATTTGGAGACTTTTGTTTTTTGTTTTTACATTGTAGTTAGCTGACACCTTTCCCCATTTAGAAATAGGGAAACAATCGAAGTCTAAAATTCGAGGTAGGGGAGACCCAAAACTTACAACAATTAATATTTTTACTTGATTTATAGGTGTAAGAGGAGATATAGCGAGATTTAGCTCTCCTTCCCCCACTAAGATATGATACAGAACCTCACGCTGAAAACACTAGCGTTCAGCTACTATGTTCTCTACTTGAGCAGAAGAACACATGCAATGTTCCTCGTGGAGCAAGGAGGAGGAGACAGATGAAACATAGACAAAAGTAACATGTGAACCTTGATTCATTCCATAGCCATACTTCACAGAAGAATGGGGGCACATACAATCCCGTTTGAGTGGCTGTATCTTGCATCTATTTTACACTCTGTTTGCATGGCTGAGACAATGGAAGGCAAAGGCAGAACTCACCGAGGATTCACGAAACCTGGGTTTAAGTCCCTGCTCTGTCACAAACTTCCTTTGAAACTTTGGGCAAGACACTTTGTTTTTCTGTGTCTCAGTTCCTCACTTGTACTGTGGGAAATACATACCATGATAAAGCACAAGGCAAATATATGAGAAAAGGAAAAAGTTAAGCCTGTGTTACAGTGTCTTTGCTGAGAACCCACTATTTACTGATTACTACTACCATGTCCGAAACTGTTTCTTTGAGCATTCATCAGGGAAGGAAAACAGTGGAGATAACAGTGAGCAAAGATTAACTGTCTGTGTATTCATTTCTCTGTTCAGAAGTTGCTGATGGTCTCTGCTGTGTCCTTACAACACCTTGTCTTACCCAGTGCACTAACAACAACAGCGTGATGAATCAAGATCCTCCTGTGGTGATGCGCAATAAAAACTTCAACTGGAGAAGTTTTCACAGGTACCACTACAACACAAGCTGCCAGAAACAACAAGGGTTTTTTCCAGCCTTGTATGTAATCATACTTACAACAGAGAAGAGACAGTCATTTTCTTCTCCTGAGATGAGTTTTAAAGATTAGAAAATCTTCAAAGCTGCTGACAGCAAGTTAACCCATGAAAACTGGATGTCCAGCTCTCTAACTGATAATCTTGGTCTAACTTTGAAAGAAAGTCGAGTTAACATTCGACCATTTCTCCTATGCAGCTAAGAGTGTGGCCACACATGCAGTCCCTTTGGGACTCATAAGCCCTCTCCACCAAAGGGGCAGGAGTAAGAGCCAGGCCATAAAGCCTAGTCAGATCCACCACCAGTGGCACATGCATGTGCAATGGCTTACAGGTGAGCCTCGATAGTCAGAAATGCCTCCCCCTTGTTGACACGGTGGCCATGCACAAAGCAGCACAAGTACAGTGAAGGCATTATACCAGCATAAATCCTTCCTGCTGTGTCTCTCTCAACACACAGCCCAGCTCGAGGTTCATGAGATTTCTAATATCATGACTGCAACTAGAGAAAGTAGGTCAGGTTTCAGAAGCTGGTGAAACAACCACCTTCAGAAACACAAGGACCTCTAATTTTTGAAGTGTAAATTTTCCTCCACTACCCTTCTTTCACAAAGCATATTCATTTGCTTACAAATGCACGAAAATTTTGTGCACTATCATCAAGGCCATTTTTCCTACAGATGAAGAAGAAAGAGAGAAAGCATATGGATGTTATTTCCTTTTCAAATGCCAAAAAATATTTAGATACTACTGTTGTACTGATTGTTTTGGAAAATCTCTAAGTGACAGAAATGTTTGGTGATTTATGACACAGGAAATTTTTTATACAACAAAATTAACATTATTTGGTTTAACAACTTTTAAAATTATACTAATATGCTCAGTTCAAGTCGCTGAAACGGTAACATAATTTTGTTCTTTTGAAGGCTGGAGGCGACTGAAGATACTGAAACCACCCTGGCAGCAATGGATGATTCTTGTCTCAGCTATGGCCTGAGGGAAAGTATCGCCTCCTACCTCTCCTTAACAGGGGATGACAACGCTTCTTTTGCAAGAACCAGAAAGAAGAAAGCCCAATCTCTTATATATACAGGGAGCAAACATAAGAGTACCCTTCACTTGCCACCTACATACTATGAAGATTAAACGTAAGACAACCATGGGGGAAAAAAACTGAGGGGTTAGAAGAGAAACCCAGAGCATTCTGTGGTCCTGCATTCCTTTGACAGCTGAGAGATACAAGCACAACAGCTGATGATCAAATGCTGGCACTGCTTCTGCATTACTTCTTCTGAATGTTAACCAGAGACCTTCTCAAGGGTGCTATCTCAGCCATGGTACATGCTGGGAATGTGCCCTGTACACTTGAAATTAGAATCTGCTCACAAGCAGGATGAACTGAGACAGACTCTCAGTCAAGAGCCAAGGGGGGCAGATGACTCCTCAGCATGGGTGATGCCCACCATTGCACAAAGGTGATTGCATAGGGAAGGAGTAACTACAGCTCAAGAACTTAATTTAAGTCTTGCTCTGGCATTGCTCATAAGGCTGAAAAACATCTTTAAAGAATCTACCTACACGGAGAAAAGAAGCCTTTTTATCTTCTCCATATAGACTCACCCATTGTCATTGACAGAAGGTCAGAAAGTCATCAAAAACCCCAAGAAAGTATCTAACACCTGGCATCCAAGAAACATCTATTATATTGACTCCATACTTCTGTCATTTTCACCTTTTAGGGAAAAAATTACAATCACTGACTTTCCATGTGGCATGCAATTCAACTACTGGTAATGGCCTGCAGTATCACCAAGAGGTCACATAATTAAGAACAGGCTTGACTCACAGGGAAAAGCAGTTCTTGCTTAGCCCTGAGCTGGGAGTACAGGCATATCTAAAAGTATAACTCAGCTGCTAAAAGTCTACCAGATATACAACAAAGAAAGAGGGGTTTTAAAGTGAAAAGTAAAATCTGGCATCATCATGCTTATCTGCGAAAGTAGGCTTGCAAAGGTGTGACCTTTTATGTGTAGAGGACCAGATTTTAACCTCATCTTGTGAAGGCATCCCTATATTTATGTGTAATATTTATATAAACATCAGCTTTCTATATATAATAAAACTAAAAGAGCAAATCAGCAACAGTGGATGTTAAAGAGTTTTCTGAATTTCTTGTCTGAACAGAGTTATGTCAAACAGTAATGACACATTTCATCAAATTGCTTAGAGATTTGTAACTGGGTTATCTGAAATTTCATGAATTAGGGAATTATTCTATGCATATGTACCCTTTGCTAAGTTATAAATGAGCAGCTAGCATGGTCCTTTGAATCTGACTTGTGGTTGCTTTCTGAATCCAGTAGTCATTCATATCTGGGGGTGTAAAATACTGCAATCTACGTTCTTGAGCTAAGACCATTTCAATCTAATATTCTGTCATAATTTTTTGCACAGATTTGAGTAATAAAGATTTGGAGAGATGTGGAACTGGGGTTTTATAGATAGATATATATATATAAAACATATATATGTTTTCTCTGTAAAAACCTCTTAGCGCATATCTCTGTGTTCTGTAGATCTTATAACAGATCATTTGCACTAGCAAGAGAGATTCAGAGATCAAAATAGTTCACAGCCTATTTAAACATATTTCAGAACTTAAAGGATGAATGTAATTTGGCTGGTAAACACTGAATACCACAAAGCAAAATGAACTCAAGAAACTCTAGACATTTGTATAAACTCATTACTGTTACTGCTCATTAATACATTATGGTGACTGCATTTTATCCAGTGAAATGTATATGGGGAGCATTACAGATTTCTAAGTCATGACTTATATTTATTCATTAAAATAATATCCAATAACTACTTTATATTGCTTTTACAAAATAGAAAACCTAGCGTGCAACTAATACAAACACCCGGTCTTGTAATGACACTGCCAGAATATATCTTTGACAGAATGCGACAAAAGACTCCAAGAGCCCATGTAACTGGGCAGCACTTGCAATATGCTGTGTAGGAAGGGAATAAGACATGTTCTCATGATGACAGGTTCTCATGACAGCACGTTCACACAATCACAGACTGTTTCAGATTGGAAGGGACCTCTGGAGGACACCTGGTCCAAGCCCCCTGCTCAAGCAGGGCCACCTAGAGCTGCTTGTCCAGGACCATGTCCAGACAGCTTTTGAATATCTCCAGGGGTGGAGATTCCACAACTTCCCTGGGCAACTTGTGCCAGCGCTCAGTCACCCTCACAGGAAAAAAGCGTTTCCTGATGTTCAGAGGGAACCTCCTGTGTTCAGCTTGTGCCCACTGTCTGTGGTCCTGTCACTGGGCACCACTGAAGAGAGCCTGGCTCCGTCATCTTTGCACCCTCCCTTCAGGTATTTATATACGTTGATAAGATCCCCCTGAGCCTTCTTTTGTCTGGGCTAGGGGATATGAATGGTAGATAATCATAGGATCAGGGGTATTTCGGGTCCATATCAGACAGCCCTACACCTGATTGCAGTAGTTTTCGGTGGAGCAATGTATCTGCTCTTTCTACCATTGGCTGACCTGCTTCCATGGCCAGGAAGGAACTGTTATCTTCCTTTGTCATGGGTGGGGGAAGCCTGGGACCTCTCCTTCTGACTCCTGCCAGGGAACACCTGGAGGAGGGGACACCTAACATATCTGCCCTTCACAGTCTCCTGCAAGAGATGGAGGAAATCCATATCATTGATCCACTCATTTACATCAAAATTGCGGTGGTAAATAAATCAGTTAATCAAAAGATGAAGTCATATGCCATGTTCATGCTCTTCAATGATTTAAAATGAGACCATAATCACTGAGACTATTTTTTTCAAATCATATTACGGAAAGATGAAATAAGTTATAAAAAGTCCCCATGACAGCTCTTCATTGATTTTGTACAATCTTCTTTCAGATCCGTTCCAAAAAACGTCTATTATAGGGCAAACACAGGAAACTCAAAAGCATTTCTCTATTTCAGATGCACATCTTGTACAGAAAGCTTCGCCCGTCACACCTCTCTGCATGCTAAGAAACAGTACCATTTTTTTTATGCATGACAAAGACCTAATCAAGGAGCGCACAGCTAACTTTTGCAGAAAAGCTGTATTGCTTCATGGGATTTTCCCTCGGGAAAACTATATCTGGTGTATAGTCTCATTTTTGTGAATCTTAGTCTGTGTGCACTTCCTTTTTTTACAGTAAAATTAAAAGTACACAATCATTTTGGTGTCTTGGAACAAAAACAAGACTCATCCCCTTGCAGGAGGTCTAGGTGAGAAATCTGATTAAACCAATGGTTGCATTCTGCATTATGAGAAAAAAAACAAAAAAGGATAAATTATATATTTAAGCCACTGCTGTTACTGCTTGCTTTTTATTTTATCGGTGTATTTCACAAGAAAACTAAATCCACATTGACACTGTAAGGATAAATACTTGATGTTACTTTGAAGCAAGTGGAGATTCTGCTTTTGCCAAGACAGTGGTCTGCACAGTCCCAGGAAGAAAACTGTTGTTAGAAACACTAGATTAGTGGGAAAAATTGATTCACCTGCCTGCTCGTTGCACTTGCCACTGTTTTCCATTATTCAGTGTCCTGTTGTTAGAGAAAGAAGGAGTTCAAATTTTAATTTATAAAAGAAAAGATGTAATGTGGAACTACACTCTAGAAATAATGAAAAGCAAAGAGGTCCTTGCATTTCGCTTTCAGCAATTGCTCAACTGGTAAATCGCACTGTATCCTGTTACAGCTTTTACAGGGCCCCATCCCGAGCCATGTCAGTAAAGGGTTTTTGACTTCAGAGAAAGAGGAGGATGAAACTGTAGCCTGAGAGAAAAGGACTCTGGGTCTACTAGAAAATTAACTGCTATGCCAAAAGCTGAGTACAAATCTAGGAACTGTGTGAGGAATTATATGAGAATTACACAAAAGCCCCAACTACTGAACAGCAATTTTCAACAGCTTCCTTTGCCTTCCCCACTAGAGTGATGCAATTAAAATAATCTTATTGAGATGTGGGGATGCAAAAGGCAAGTTGTGTTTCCTGGAGCAATGTTTCCTGAAGAAAAATCAAGTAGTCAATAGAGAAGTCATTATTTTCAAGGCACGATTTTATTTAACTGGGTGATAAGTTTCCTAGACCAAGAATTCTGTTCCTCTGCTCACTGTTCCAAGTCGATTCTGCTAGCAAAGAGATCATTTTGTCCAAGTATCTTTTTTGCTCGACATGTAAACCTCCACTGAAGATAAAGCCATGTTTCAGAGTACACTACTGTCATCTGAGACTGGGAAGATGAATGGTAGTATCGACATTGACAAAGCTGATCTCAAAGTCCCGAGATTCAACACAGAAAGGGCTGTAAAAACACAGATCACTTGGAGCGACTGCGAAAATGGTCCAAGCTGACAGCAAACAAGCTCGTGGGTAAACGGATTTTTACTCTGTCTCTGAAACTTCCTTTTTCTTTTAAATGAAATCTATCATGAGATCAGATAAAAAGATTGGATAATTTAAACATGCGGATGTTTGGCTCATCAGTTTTACAGTCTAAAAACTGCTGATCAACAACCATATTTATGGAATGGAAACTAACCTGTTGTACCTATGTTATGAAAAAAGACTTATTTATATAACAGACAAAAAACCACAGTGACGAAAACCAGATTCTTACTATGACTAAATCAATCACCAAAGTGCATCTCTAGTACATACTTGTGAAGCACTAAGCTCCTGGAGACAGCAGTCACAGGTGAGATGAAAAATAACTACAGCAATAACAGCCCTATTAGTGCTGCCAAGGTACGGATGAGACAAAACCAGCACCCACCACACACTGCAACATTCTCACATCTGTAAAACATCGTTTCACAAAGAAGCCGAAGTGGCAGGAATGGGACTTACCATCAACAGCATCCTCCTGAAGAGGTCCATATCCACTGCCTCTGTGAGCAGGTGAATGCTGATAACATCTGCCCCACCGCGGTCAGCTCCTAAAGAAACCTGGCTTGGATCTCCTCCAAAGCTAGCGATGTTCTGCTGCACCCACTTCAAAGCAGCCAATTGATCCAAAAGGCCAGCGTTTCCACTCACCTCAGGAGAGCCTATTGTGAAAATAAATAGGTGTGAAAAGAAATAAAACTATAAACATTTGAAGTTTTGATTAAATGTTACATTTTCAGCAGCTCTTGCAGCTGACCCTTGACAAAATCGACACCGGATCTTAAAAGCCTGAAGCGATCTCTTCCAATGCCATCACTATATTAACAGACTCCATTTCAGTTTTGACTACTCCAAGAATTTACGAGAGCTAGTATTCAGTGCTACGGTCACCATGTATGCTTATTCATTAAGCCCCTGAAATAACCAGTTATTTTGTAAGACTTCCCTACCCCAACAACTAAAATTTTCACTTTCATATTCAAGAGTGATGCAAGCCAGAGTAAAGGACTTTGTGGTCTCTGTCTGAAAAAAAAATATTCATAGAATCATAGAATCACAGGCTGGAAAAGACCTTTAAGATAAGTCCAACCATCAACCCAACACCACCATGCCTACTAAACCACGTCCCGAAGTGCCACATCTACTTGTTTTTTGAACACCTTCAGGGATAGTGACTCAACCATCTCACTGGGCAGCCTGTTCCAATGCCTGACACTCTTTCATTAAAGAAATTTTTCCTGACATCCAATCTAAACCTCTCCTGATGCAACTTGAGGCCATTCTGCACCCATACTTGGACTAAGACGCAACTAAGAGCAATGAAACATTATTCTGTTCAATTTGCAGCACTTTCAAAAACATCTGATCATCTCTTTCTCTAGCCACCACTCTGCAGGAGCTTTTAAACCAAGCCGCATAACGACTGTTCATAGAAAGTTAACATAATTAGCGGTTCTTCCAGCTGCATCCCTGGAGGTGCCTAACTGTCTGTCTTGATTATACAAAAATAACACTGCAATTTCTAAGCTTGATTTGAACATCTCATGGCAGGAGACATGAATTCAGGCTCAAGTATCCTTAAATTGAGGCCATGAGGTTCTTCTTCTAAATAAGTAGCTTGATCTTAAAACAAATTAAAAACAAACAAAAAAATCAGCGTGTTTGCCAAATTCAATTGAAACTATCCTGTTTCCCTGGAGTACACCTAATTGCATCTTTCTGCTTTCTACATCCTTTTTACACTTACCTGTCTGACCAAACATTTACAAGTCACATTATCTTGCATTTCTTTACACACATACAGGTATTGTTTTACAATTTGTAATATCTCAGTATATATTCTTTGAGATATACCTTTGACATACGTCTAACTGATAGAGATATGGATTATATGTATTCATTTTTTTGTTTCCATGAAAACAGAAGAAAAATAATTAATCACCTACTCCAAAGCTTAGCTATCACCACTGAAAAGACTACTTTCTTTTCAAAACCAACCACTGGTAACCTGATATTTTGATTAATAGGAAAATAATGCTGAAAGCATCTAATCATGCAAATGCCTAGGTAAGCTTAGTTTTATATCTACAAAAGCAGAAATAAGTAATTTCTACACAGTCCCTAAGAAAGGAACAGAAAATGATTACTCACTGTCTGCTTCTTTTTAATTCACAATGAGCCATTCATTCTTAATGATTTTAAATCCTCCACATTCAAAACTTGAGGGAAAAAAAATAAAAGACAGAAAAGCTAGGAATAGAAACACAACTAAAACTATTTGTTTCTTCCATTGCCAAGACCAAATCATACAGTTTTAAGGAGTAGACTCAGAAACTAGAGAATTAAAAGGAATAGACAGTGGAATAAAAAGCTGCCACTTTGTGGATAGGTAGCCCTGTCTCGGGCAAGGAGCAATGGAAAGTATCCATCCTGTAGCAGATATCCACATGCCTACCATAATGAATTACTGAGATATAGAGACCAATGTAAGCAGCGCCACAGAATACAGAGGAGACCAGATTACTGACAGCCTTGCACGTGTTACAGATACCCGGATCACAATAGCCATCACTGTAAGTGCCCTTTCAGTAGGACAGCCAAGAACTAAACACCCCCAGAAACTACAACCTTCCACCTATGGCCATCATTTCAGAGGTTCAGGCCAAGCCACATCAGCGAAGCAATGGAGGAAAAAAAAACAACACACCAAACCATCAAAACTTTCCCTGTTTTAGTTTTTAGGGTTTTTTTAGTTTGTTCTGCACAAACATGACCAATTCCCAGGGTTCTGAATTCAGCAATAAACCCACTCTATGCTGTTACAAGGGAACCCTTATTTCAAGGGCTTGCTGCATGCCTCATGAGGCCTCCCCAGAGGAACTGAAATCTGGGTAAGTGTTTTAGCCACACAATGTGCCTTGCTACCAGTACACTAAACAACAAGACCGAGGAGGGAAATATAACCAGTTGCTTCTGCCCTGGCAAAAACTACAGCCAGGTTGTGAAACGTACCACACTGGGGAACAGATGCATGCACGGACATTCACCATAGACCAAAAGAAATGTGTCTGCTGGGAATCTTTTCCACTGCTTGAGGGACAGGCCTGGATATAAATCTTGTAAGCGGCCTTTTTGCAAGAAAAGTTCACATTCGTGGGAACCAAAGGAGGATGAAAAGAAAATGGTGTCCAGAAGGAAGCAGTGACAAGCATATGAATTTCTGTTATTACTAAACTGGATAAGAACAATAGCGCTAAATTTAAGCATGCAAACCATCCTGTTTGATATGACTTCATAGACTCTTCATAGACTCAGGCTTAAAAACATGACTGTCTTCTCCATACTCTTGCCACCCATATCACTGGCAATTCACCTTAACTTTTCTGGATGCAAAGTGAGAGGTGAAGGCACTAGTAAGAATGTGCATCACTTTTTGCAACATCAATGGGTGACAGCAAACTAAACTAAACATCCTGTATACTTAGAAAAATAAGAACTCTGACTGCTTGCAAAATCCCTGTCATTGAGAGACCAAAACAACTGCAGAACTAAGAAAAAAAATGAACAGAAAAAAGGAAATCTGTTGTTTTCGCTACCCGTCCTCCACAAAAATCTCCATTTAACATCTTCATTTCTAGTTTTGAAATTTATAACAAGTCAACGTGAGAGGATTCAGTACTTCGCTTAGTTGGACAATGAAACTGATATTGCTTACAAGATCATAACTTCTGTTTGTAACTTCAGGGCCCTCTAACAGTCCTGCTGCTAATGTCCCCACTGTCCTAAGGGTGAGCTCCTGTCCCCTTTGAAACTGATGGCAAAACTTCCAAAGGACCAGGGTTTGTCCAAGTCTTCAGTAAGAATGGAAACATTCTTGGAATATCATCTGAGTGTTGAGAAAAACCCTTACAGTATTTGACCCAGCTTGATAATCTTCGCTAAAAAACCCCAGTGGCAACAGGTCATGTACAGAAGGAGTCAGAGGTACTCCACCACCCTGTGGTGGACCAAAGAACAGACCCTGCAGTGGGAGCATTGCTCACCAGGATGGGTATGACTGAAAACACATGCTGACAGGGAGCCTGGCACTGACACACCACAGCTCATCACCCCCACATAGACTAAAGGGGAGACAGGAGTGCGGCACTGCAGGAATTTTTAGGGCTTCCCATGAATGTGGTACTTAGCTTGCTCCATTGACTCTTGCAAAGAGCTTTTCCTACTTGCTCCAGTGCCCTCTGGAGTGATGGGATTTTCCCAAATGTACACCATGGATTTCCCTCAGGGGAAGAGGCCAGAAAAGACTGCAATATTTCCTGGCCACAGCTTCGCAGTACAGAGAAGCAGCAGGTCCCTGAAAACTCCCCATCTGGAATGGAGCACCCCCATCTGAAGGTCTGCAGGAATGCAAATGTATTACATTATGCTCATGCACTGACTTTTTGGGACACGCATGCAGATCTCTATGAAAAAGAAGCTGGAGAATTTTCCTGATCCCTAAATTACGGCCATCCCATAACACTACTCTATTTAATATTCAGCCCAGTTATCAGTTTCCACTTAGGAAGAAACCTAGGTGAGATTCACAGGGCTGAAGGAGGTTAGTGGGTGATGCGTGGGCAGTGCTGCGTAATGGAAGCTTGCACAGCATGTATCCACACCACATTTGGCTCTAGCGAAAATGAAGCCACGGTATCACTTTCATAAACATCTGGCTTGCAGTGATGACAACCGTGATTCTTTCCTCAGATATACCTATCACCAGCTTCATATCTAAATGAGTAAGGAGTTTGTAGTGCCAGCTCTCTAGTTACTGACTGAAAAACAGGCTTTGCTGGGAGTGAGCTTTGAACAAAACAGTAAAATGAAGAAGGGAAACAACAACCAATAGCTGCAGCTATAACCCCAAACAAGGCAAAATCCACACAGCATCACAGTAAATGCTCAAAAGAATCAATGAGGCAAAGTAAGTAGATCTGGTATTTGCAAACATGGCAAATATAACCTCCTAAAAGTTATAAATGTACTAAAACGTCCACTAGCAAGACCAAGGATCGCCACCGAACCAATGGAGTCAGAACTCCACTTGCAGTTGTTGCATTTTCTTTCAATGGATCTCTACCTTACGTTCCCCTGCCCCAGTCAGAATTGATGGATGGTAGAAAGAAAAGTGTTCTCTACTCACGTAAACAGGCAAATCTAATAAAACCTAATAATAACCCGCAGTTATCCCTCTCTGCCTTTTCCCCACTCTGACGCGGGCACAATCGAGCATTAGCAAAATTTCATGGATGGAACAGCTGGAAGTTGGAGACACTGAAAACCGTATTCACAATGACAGGCCACTGAGTAGTTTTAATGCCTAACCTATCGTCGTGTGTGTCTGCAAAACCCAATATCCACAGTTTGATCTGCTTTGATATAGATGCTTGGGTTTTGTTTGTTCTTCTTTTGCCTCCAGTCTCTCCCCTTTCACTTCAGATGAAGTCCCCATCATGGTCATTTTTCCCCCAAAAAAAGTGAAAGATAGAGGCTTCACAAATGTAAAAATAACTTTTTTTTCTTTTAATTAGAAACAGAAGCGTTACAGAAAGCAATTTATCCCGTAGCTGTGTTTGTTGTAGAAATGACTTACCAGTACTAAGGAAACCAAAAACACCGACCCGGTAGTTTGCTGTCACGACAATGATGTTGCTGATGGCAGCTAGGTATGATCCATCTATGGTTGTCTTTCCCGCTTCAGCGTTATAACTCCCTCCATTGTGGAAGAACAGCAACACTGACATGTTTTTGACCTGCAGTGACAATAACCAGGTTAGTATTCCTGTAGACAACTGCTTTTGTAGGTCACTGATGAGAACACAAGCATCCTCCCCACTAAGATTATCTAAGCCTTTCATAGCTCTTTAACAGTGACCGTAATGAGAGGATATCTGGCCATCTGTCTGAAATTCTAGGGCTAAATTGTCCACAATGCCCTATATATCATTAAAGAGCACACTATGTTCAGTACAAAGAAGATTTAATGGCACCGTGTTCCACCAGCTAACAACCCTACCAGGCTAGCTCAAGGCAGATCCATCCTGCTGACTTGGCGACTGAGCATGTTGTGGGCTCCTCTTTGCTGTAACATGCCTGCTTTACACAAACATGCAGGAAAAGTTCAAACAAGTAGGAAAAAGAAGGCGGAAAAAAAACCCTTTTGGGTTGCTTCATTTTGAGCAGGACTAACTTCATATCTGTGCAGGGCTGTTTCCTGTTCTCCAGTCTCGAGCACTTAAACACTGCCTAATCTCAAAAAACTCACTTGACAAGAGCTCCTCCTTGCTCGTTTAATCTCCATGGAGGTGTTCCCCTGCTAGATATACAGCAGGATATATAGGGGTGTTCTGCAGAGAGGACTTTGTCTCTGCATGGGAGAGACTTACTTCTCATGAAGCACAGAAGGAGGCTGCCCCAAAAGAGCCCAGCAGGACTCCTGGGATGGGAAAGAGCTGTGATGGGCTGCTGCCCATGTTAGCACTCCTTGCAGAGCCACACGATTTTGCTCTGAAACTAAGGCTTTTTCCCAAAGCAGCACCACATCTGTGTGGACCCTCTCTGCATGCAGAGCAGGGTTGCAGCCAGGCTGCTGCTGCAAGAGCAGCGCAAAAGCAGAACTGGCCCAGGAGACCTCAGCAATCACCAGTAGATCAAGCTAACACTTGGAAGAAATACCAGTGAAACACATGGAGGGGTTTTGTTTAGTTTTTTCTTCTTTTTTTCTTCCCGTCGCAAATAGCAGAATAACCTGCTGCAATGCCAAAAAGATTTTTTCAAAGCATAGCCTCAATTTTCCACTCAGCACTTTCATCCCCTATCACCCACTTTGGTACTGTGCTGAAGGAGGCTCCTCTCCCCTCTGCTCAGCAGTGGGTCAACGCACACCCACCCATCCCGCTTTCTGCTTTGGCAGTTGCTAGTGTTTTTTGAAGAAGAGCTGGTGGCCCCTGCAGCAGCATCAAAGTGCATCTCAGGTTTGTTTTTCCCTGCAGCTAGAGGGCATTGGGCTCTGCTGCTGTTATTTTCTGGATGGAGCTGAACTAAACACAGCAGTTCCATCTGCTCTGGCAAAGGATGTCTCCAGCAAAAATGCGACTGGCAGTAGAGGAGAAGCAGCAGAGAAGCAATTGTTGCAGCTTCCTCCAAAATTACAGGATAGGAGGCAAAATCCCCTCAGCTGTCCTTAATTTGCCATGGTTATGTGCACTCCTCACTTATCTATCTGGAGAATCACTTCAGAGGCTTCTCGCGAACACAACGTTACCAAGAAAACCCCAGAATCTGCAAGCATTGAAGCATGCTGCTCGCTCTCAGGAACTTCTGCTCCTGAATAGAAATTGCCTAATTCACAGTTGAGTCCTAATTCACAGTGCCTTGTCCCTGGTTCCCATTTCTGCACCGCACGCAGCACAGAGAGGGGGGGGGGTAATAAAAAAAAAATTAAATAATCTGTTTTCACACGGAAGTTCATTCTAAAATGCAACCACTTTGAGCCATGTCAGCTAAAAGGGTATTAAAGATGATGCTGAGCCTGCTCCATCCCCTCAACTCAGCAGCGCTAAGCCTGAGGTTCAAACTAGGCCTTTCCCACGTGTCCACAGGCTGCACAGCACCGTGACCTCCAGCTGCCCTCTAAGCTGTGTATTACACTGTGCAGAGCTACTTTACCCAATACTCTAGTGATGAAAAGCCTACGGAAGGCAAAGATGGGAGATGAAAGCTAAAAATGGCAAAACAAAACCTGCTTGTTTTGCAAGCAACTCGGGGGAAGATTTAGCACCAGGGCTGTGCCTAGGGCCAAGTTCCTGGAGGTAGCATTCCCATTTCTAGTCTGCACCTTACAACGACAGATCCCTCTCCCAGGTAGAGGTAAACTATCATGAAAAATAATTTGGGGTTTAATCCCAAGAGATTTCAGTCTCGGAGCTCACGGATTTGGGCATTTTAGATGAGGGCTGTTAAACATAACTGCCTTGCCATTTCTTGTTAGCCATTTTAACAGCATAGCACAATTATTTTTATGCTGTAATTGAACTATGCCTCATAATACGAGATATTTCATGCCGCCTACCTGTGTGTATTTGTATATATTTGGCAGCAAATTAATTTTTTACTGTACATTAGCTGCTGGATAATTTATTTTGGATAAAAGTGAATTTCTCTCAAGCCTTGTTCTCAGCCAAATTCAGCCAACCTCTGCAATTAAATCTGTGAGGCAGAAGAAATGCAAGACCTTAGCTAAAGCCTGCTGGAGCCAGTCTCTTCACCCACCAGCACTTGGTACCAGGCTGAGAAGCAGCACCGCCAGTGTCGTCACCAGGCTGCAGCAGGGTACACGTGCGGCAACACTGGGCAGAGAAGGGCCATCACGTTCCCCACAGACAGGCCACAGCTGCCACGTGGCTACTGCTCAGTGCAGGGGTTTGCTCCATATTTAGCAACAAAATGCAAACAGTCACACTGTGACACATAAAATCTACACAAAGCCTTCCAGCTGAGACATGGTCAGATGGCTCCCTGGCTTAGCTAGCAGAGGGTTGTGCTCTGGGCAGCCCAGCAGCTCCACCTTGGTCTCATGCCTGCAGGCACTTAGGTCCCATGTGCAAACCCTCAAGGGGCAAAGTTCAGCATCCACCAGGAAGCTACAAGTCAGCTGGAAGTCTGAAAGGCTTTATAACATTCAGAACCATCTTCTCTATCCTTCTGTAAAACACTTCATGAGCTACGTGGCAGGGATAGACTTAAACTCTACCAAGCCAGGCAACCTCAAGTGCTTTTACTACTGTATAGTACTGCTCTCTAAAGAACTGAGTGGCACAAGGATGATGTGATAAGGATGGAAATAACACGTGGAGGGGTGGAAGAGGATAGAGGATACACTTGCTATTCTTATTTAGTAGAGAGTTTCAACTCTTGATCTTACATTTGAACCCTTTGCAAATGAAGCCGAAGCACAGCTTTGCTTTGCCAGTGTGACAGGTAGTGATAGTTATAGGTGGAAAAAAGTCTCTCAGAAGTGCCAGTTTTATTTGGAGGGTTATGTGGTACATGTAGCTATGGAAGCAAACTGAGGTGACATCATTCACCTTCTTCACTGCTTGACACTTAAAGAGTCCTTCGGTGGCAGGCAGGAGCTCCTGCACCATGCTCTTGTTCAGGCTCAAAATGCTCCCGAATGACCTCTGCATGCACTGCTCTCCAGGAGGGTTTATATTCTGTGTTTACTAGCTAATTTAACTTTCCATCATCTGAAAATATGTAACTATAGCTCTCCGTATGTGAGTAAAAACAGAGCTCGCCACAAAAAGAAACAGGAAAATGCCATGCCTTCTGCTCCCAGCTACTTCTGCAAAACCAGAAGTTTTGGTTCTCTCTTGGGCTAGACCTATGCTTGTGAAAATGATTGACTTGACCAGACCTACTTCTACTTTGCACCTCTACAAAAGACACGACGGATTGAGTTCTCAGTACCACTACAAAGAAAAGACAAGACAGTTTATCTGCCAGAGGGCAGCAAATACAATGCTTGCGAATAAGCTGTCTTGAAATCAGCACTTAGGTGGAGATGGCAAACTGCCTGGGACTGTGACCTGATGTTTTCAATAAGCAACGACTGCACTCAAGGCAAAATGACAGCCTGGTGCTGCAAAGAGAAAACAGACTGCTGGTCTTTCTGGTGATTAAAAGGACCTACAAGGGACTCTGTGTGTTGCTGTCAGATAGCTAGACCAGCTCTTTCCAGACACGCAGTATGACAGACTCATAAATTTCTATCATAACCACCATCACTTTCTGAAAATTACCAGCACAGTGGAAGGAAAAACTCTGTTCTTGTGCTCTGGGCCTACTCTTCAGTGGGATTCATGCGTTATTCAGCATATTTATCCCCAGGCCCCCCACGGGCTTGCCCAATCACCTAAGCTTGGCTTTAACTTGAAGCTTTATTTTATATCTATTTAGAATGAGAAATTCAAGAGCTTTCAAATGACAGTTTCTCAGATTGTACCATTGGCCCAGTCATCTTCACAACATCTATTTCTATGCTCTGCAGGCTGGGCACAAATCTATCATTGCTTGCTACCTGCGTTCCTCAGCAGATTTCCCACGGATATCAACAGGGGAACTGTAAAGATGGGGGAGAATAAAACCCATCTGCTGCTGCTCGACTGGGGATAAGTGTCAATGTAATGTGTTGTATTGCGTTCTCGTCTCCTGGACAAATGGTCTCATTTCAGGGACATTGCCATTTCTGTTCTTAATTTCTCCTCCTTTGCTGTCACCTTCCTCTCATGATTTGTTTACCTCTTCGTCTCTCTCTTATTTCTAGCTTTTTAATTTGCTACTCTCCTAGTTACCCAAACATAGCTCACTGAAAGCCTATAAGGAATACTCTTGCACCAGTAAAAACAACAGAGTTCCTAATTTAACCTTCAAGGCTTTGTGAACACCACATGAAAAATCATAATTCATGCAAATTAAAAGTACTTTGAAAAGAGACAGTGCTCAGTTACAAAAAAATTCAACTCATCTCCTGCTTACAGTGGTGGCAGGAACAAAGATGTTCAGATACAGGCAGTCTTCACTGACAGAGTATGATGGGGCCTCTCCATCTCCTGGCTGCCAACAAGCTGCCCTAGAGACACACATTGAGAAAATTACAATAAAAAGGCTTGCACTCTTTCTTCCAATGTTGCTATTTCCTTATATTTTGATGCATCAAGTTTACAAGATCTTCAGATCTGTAGATCTCAATCACATTTAAAATTATGCCCACCTATACCTTAGCAACATATACTTGGGTCTGTACATACATATACAAATGCAAAAACCACATTGTATTTTCATGTCTAGCACCCTTCCCTCAGAAAACCAGCCTCATTTTAAAAAGATTAGAGCTTGAAAACAAGCCTTCAGAAAACTCATGCTTTACATAAACTGCACAAAACCAGCACCAGAGGTAAGGGGAGCAGGGCTAGAAGTCTCAGGCACAGGTCTCCCCTTGCACACTTACCTGCACACTTATGTAATCCAAAATTTTGCTGAAATTCCAGTTATTTATTTTAATTCCTACTGGTCTGTGGTCTTCATTTATTTACACTAATTTTAATTTCTAACAGTCTGTGAGAAAATATGTTAAGTTTAAATGTTTAACACATTTTTAAAATCTGTTTGCTCTAAGTGTCACAGCAGACCATTAACAGTGCCCAGCAACGTTGAAAATAACCTTTCAATAGGAATTCAGCCAACCAGCCACATGCAGAAAATAATTTTTTTGGCCATCTTCTGAATAAGATTCATATGCTGAAGCTCTCTCCACAACAAGAAGCAAGTGGATGATTTTTGCAGTTCAAATATTTTGAATCCAGTTCCTTCTACTTCACAGCCGTATTTATATCACGTAATGAGTTATGGAAAAGCATCACAATTTATTAGGGAAGAAGCCAAAAGAGGTTCTGGAAAAGACGGTAATATCTCAGAGAAATATTTCTATATTATCATTTTTAATGCCCTTGTAAAATTTTACACTGAAGGTATGAAGAGATTCATAGAAAACCACAGGTAAAAGGATCAGCTTTGATGCAATTCTACAAAATCTTTCCATAAGGAAGGATCCTAGGGTGGTGATATGACTCAATAGCTCTCAACGCTGGTGTAGAGAAGGACATCATCTCCAACTAAAACTGCTAAAGCCATTTTAGGCAGAAAAAATACAAATTCCCAGGTAGGAACCCAGCCAGAACAACAGGTCTAATGCTATTAATCGTGCAGTCTTCAGTGGGGCAGCAGGAATCATCTTCTGTGCTCATGGCTATTTTTTAATTTTTTTCTTCACCCCTTTTTTTTTTTCCTACGAACTCATCAAGATTTCCAGCACCTCCAGCTCCCAGGATCTCCTCCTGCTGGCACTGACTCCAGGAAAAGGCTGCCACCTGCTGAGGCAAGTCCACAGCTCCTCCAGCATCTGGAAACCAACAGCTGGAGGAGGTTTTTTGGGCTATTTTGGTTAGGGATTTTTTCCTTGAGTCTTTTATCAGGTCTAGGCTGATAAACAAGTATTTGTGTTCTGCCAGCAATGGCACTGTGCTAACATGAATTTTTTATGTACAAATATTGCACAACATCAGTATAGAGTACTAAAAATAATAGTTGCCAATACTTTTTATATACACAGAGACTGAGATCTCTCTGATTCTCCAAGTGCACCTCCATGGTGCTAAGCTCAAATAATTCATTTTTTAACCTTAAATGAATAATAAAAAATAATTACCAAGTTCTTCATTGGCCTAAGGAATTACTGAGAATTCAGCACAAAGGAGCAGATTAACTGAAGTCCCTAAATTGCTCTGAAAATCTCAGCCAAGTTGCTTATTACAACACCAGGTCTTCAAAGAGAGACCACAGAGGCAGATGGGTCTTACCAAAGTCCTAGCAGACACCATGCTGTGGCTGCAGACACAAAGAGCTGATGGGATGTGTGCTAACCTAACGTCACTGTGCACCCGAGGAAACAAAAAGCCACTATTTCACCACATCCCTCCAACGTACACGAGGCTGAGTAGCTACTGTGGTTATGCTGTTAACACCTCCACAACTCAGGTGCAATCTGAAGGACGAGACCACCAAAGACCAGATGCTCTTTCAACTTCCTAAGACAATGCTGCACGTCTTTTCACTCAATTCGTCACAGCTGTGGCTGGAAGGACAACAGACAATCTCAGTAGACGTCAGCTCCATAGTAGCTGCCTTGAAAGTTCTCAAGTCACTCAACCTCAGCTCTCAGCCCTGATTTCTGCAAGTCCCTCTACAGAAAGTTCACTGAGTCCTTCCAACAGACTCTCTCCTTTTGAATGTTCCACATCTTCAGTCTCCTGTTTCTTGTTTCTATCATTATTTTTTTCCTTGCAGCTCCTTACGTGTGCCAGGAAACAGTCTGCTTTTTATTGATAGGAAGTGATCGGGTACCAGCTCTCTTGTTATCAATTTCCTCTGTATGTGTGCAGTATGGCTCACTCACATGGGTGTCATGTGCTCTGGACTTTACTTTCTATTATGTGGACGTACTGTGAGAAAGAACCTATTAAAAACCACTCCACTTTCATATCTTGTTTCTTCTTGTTGTTGCATTTCTATTTGCTTTGATTTTTTTTTTTTAGAAGAAATCCACTGTCCTGAAGTGTTGCACAGCACAGATACACTAAGCAGTGTCACCCAAACCCTCTTTTTTTTGGTAAAGAAATACGCATTCACAGTTTGTCATTTTGGTTCCCCAATGCAAAAAAATTAAGACTTGCATTGTAAGACTGAGTGAAACACACACATGCACACAAAGGCTATGTCCACAGAGTGCCTCCAATTAAAATTCACCGACGGTGATGTCTGTATAGCCCTGGAGAGCCAGGGCCAGCCAATGGGAATCATTAGACACTGGGACTTAAGAGAAATTTAGTCTATCTTTTTAGAAAGGCCTATTGTGACAGCACAAGGAGTAATGGTTTTAAACCAAGGGAGGGTAGATTGGGACTGGATAGGTGGAAGAAATTTTTTACAATGAGGGTGGTGAAACACTGGAATGGGTTGCCCAGAGAGGAAGTGGAGGCCTCATACCTGGAAATATTCAAGGCTCTGAGCAGCCTGATCGAGCTGAAGATGTCCCTGCTCACTGCAGAGGGGTTGGGCTAGATGACCTCTAAAGGTCCCTTCCAACCCAAAGCATTCTATGATTCTATGATCTGCTAATACAGTTCCTAGGGTTTGTTTCCTCTTAAGGAATTACCTAAAATGTTTATAACTGCTGTACTTTTGTCCAAGTCATTTAGCAAGTATTTGCCTTTTCACATTTTTGGACAGAGAAGCCTATCTGGGTCCTTCAGCCTGATCTCCTGGACACTACTAGGCAGAGAATTTCTATATGAGGCCCACAGCTTCTGGTTATATCAGCATTAAAGCACCACGGTTTGTTTAAATACCCTACAATTTTATGGTGCAGCAGGAGCAAAATGTATTTGTATAAGTATTATAAATACCTGTATAAATACTCAGAGTGAAAATAGATTGACAGCAGAGAGTTATGCATAGATTCAAGCAATGTACTCAAATCTGCCTTTTTTCTTGAGGTGCTTACATGTATTAACATATAAATGGAGAAATTATTCTTTTTGCTAAACAAAGTCACAAACTTGTATTTATCTGTATCCTATAGGCTCTTTTGCAAGAAAGGACATGCATATGGTGGTCCTCACTCCAGCTGCTTTCATATCCCTGGATGGAACAAGCACTTCTGCAGATGATCAAAGGGGTTTCTTACCGAGCTGCAGTAGCATTCCAGGTTGCCACCCAAGCAAACGGCTCCGGAGGACTGAAGCGTCTCTCTGCAAGGGGAGGCGCAGCATACGGGATCCCCAGAAACTGGCTGATATTTCTCCACTCCGAGCCAATGTGGATCACCTGGGATGTACCAATCAGTTCTCCATGGGATGGGGTGTACACAGATGGAGTTAAACCCGATTCAGAAACGGGCTGAAATAAATCTGTTGTGGGGAGGGGGAACAAAGGAAAAATAATTTGCTTTTTCAGGTTCATACCAATTCAGAAATGAAAATTAATCCCATTTACCTTCATTTGAAACTGTTAAGTGTCTAATTCACTTCTTTATATGAAACATAAATAAATTTCTGTTACTGTCTCCCTATAAAATACTTCATGTTATGCTTGACATTAGCTACTGGATACGGACATTTAACTTTGCGAACCCTCACTCAAACACTTCTTTCATATCAAACATCATATTAGAATATAAATCTGAACATTTCTACAAAAAGGAAAAGAGATTTTCAGACTCCCTCCTCTCCCCCAACTGTAAAAAGCACAATATTAAACATTTAAAAGTTTATAGCAAGTCAGAGAGAGGAACGATAATCACACAGCGCATTGCTTTGGGCTCTCACGAGGAAAGACTTGCACTTCAGTCCCCTTTCCAGCACCTGTTAGGCCATGCGAGACAGAAGAGCTTCAACAGAAGTCAACAAGCACAACTCGTGTCCAAATCCCCTACAGTCCTGTATAGGGGCTGCTGTTCTTGAAGTGGGCGTTACCAGTGCAAGTGTTAACTTTGCCAGGCACATGTGTGCCTTCTACATGCCAGAGAAGGGAACGCAAGAGCGTAGGGTGCCAGAGGGCCTTCATCACCATCTCTTGCCTTACACTCTATTGTGGATATTGCTATATTCTTCCACAGAACTTATGCCAGTATCTACATTTTAGATCAAACATAATTGCTATATGAATTTATTTTTTGCTTGCAGAAAATTATTAAATATTAGAGGGTTATAGTTTGATCCAAAGTTTTTTTCTTTTTTATCTAAGGATTCTCTGCATCATTGGCTATCTACACAGAGAAGAAGTTTTCCAACTATGACTTAGTTTAAAACAGAGCTAAGTGATACCTCATACTATTTCTCTCCTAAAACAATGTATTTGATAGGTAGGAATGAAATTCTAAGTCACATGACTAAAACCAAAACCGTACATAAATATACAAACACACAAGTCTGGCTTTTATGTCTCAGTCTTTGATTTTGCTGCTCTTGACAATAGCAAACCCCTTTTTCTCTCATTGATTTTGAACCCAAGACCTTCTCATTAATTTGTTAATTCTTCACAGAAATTTCAGTTAAGAGAAAAGGAAATATTCGTTCCCTTTCCCCTTATTGTTACCTGGTTTCTAATTACTTCTAATAAAAGAAATAATCAGTAATACATGAAAAGAAAGCAGTCTCTTTTAAAGTCAAGGGAAAAAAACAACAAAACTTACAGTTACAAATAAGTATATAGCCAAACAATAGAATTTTTACCTGTCTACACAACTTCTATTTCTTCCTTAAATCAGTTTCACTTCTTTAAAATATTAGTTCATTTTGGTTTAGGGGTTTTTATTTGTTTCATTTTGTTTGCTTCTTTTCTCCAGAGATGGTCCTTAAGATTTTCAACAGACAGTGGGTTTTCAACACTCCTTGCATCATTCTTAGAGTTTAAAGGGAAGAACATATAGGAATATCTTTTGTAGATGAAAAGGAAGGTGCTGGACTTTATCACTGGGTTTTTGTTTGGTTTTACCATTCTGCACTTCCCAAAACAACTTTCATAGATTAGAATTCCTTGATTATATCTGCTTCAACACTAGATGGTAACACTATGATTTCATGCATTTTTATAAAAAGTATTTGGGAACATTGTTCCATCCCGCTTGGCTGTAATTCCGCTGAAACAACAATGGACAGTTTTCTAGAAGACATGCATATTGCTTTACGTCTGGTGAGGATTTCCTCACTCTTCCATCCACAAGAATTGCGCACAGGCCACCACAGTTGCGTTCGTTCCTCCGCCACCTTAACCTGTTCTTACCTTGTCTTCTATAGACATACGTAGCTGGCTCTCTGAGTAAAACCCGGCAGCTGTGCCCTTGTAGGCCATGTGTACATATCTGTGTATCGGGGTAGAAAAGGCATCTTGTTGCCGAAGGCTGGATTTCCAATGTAACCACCATACATGACTGGTTCTTTGAACAAGCTGTGAGGTGAAACATGAAGAAAAAGAGCAGGTAAAAATGTATTCTCAAAGTATTTTGTACGACATTGTTACAAGATGCTTAAAAGAAAGGTTTTACAACAGGTCAAGCAACAAGGATATAAAGTAGCTTTAAAGCAGAAGAAAGGGGCATAAATGTCCCCAGAATTCCAGAACATTCTCCAAAACAGCCAAAGGACAAAAGGTTATATAGGCTTTAAAATGGAGCAATACAGCAAAAGAAACCTGGTATCATAGATTTTAGGAGAAGAAAACGTCTTCTAATAAAGTACTGAGGACCTCAGCTGAATTCAAACAGTCTCCAGGGAGCCCCAGGGAAAGGTTTCAGAGTAAGAAAAGCGACCCTTCTCACTCATCCCAGTTTGTACTCAGAGGCAGATAGCAACTTTTGCTTCAGAAAGGCTCCTTCAAACAGTAACACGAAAAGCAAAACCCAGTACGTTACACTGCTCGCCCTCATAAGGTGAGGACCATCTACTGCAAAAATTGGGATCATTCCAAGGACCATCTTCTGCAGCAGGTGGGAACTTTTCCTGATTTCTACCACTCTGCAGCATTAAGGATTTGCCAGTCCTGAAGTTAAATGACTCTTTGCTGTCTAGTCAGGCTACTGATTAAAGAGTTCCTTTTATCGTTACTACAGCCCAACCCCTGCTTCATCCCAGCTCTCAGTTAACCTGCCCTCACACACCACACCTGCACATTATGTTAGATGATGGTAGGTGGCTCTACCATCTCATTCAATGAGCTTCCCTTCACTGTTCTTTAGAAAATAATTACATCATCCCTCTAATTATCCACTACAATATTCTCCAAGTTGTACAATGCCTGGAGATCCAAGAGAACTCTGCACCCAAGAGGTGTCAAAAGCATGCAATCACTGTATGGCATTTTATGTCTGTTATGTCTTTCATTAGATAAACTATTTCAGGTGCCTTCTCCTAAATTCAGAAACACTGGGGTAGTCTTTAAAAATATGTAAAATCAGTGTATGTCTGGGGATGGGGGGGAAACCTGCTTTTGTTTTTTCAGGCTCACAAGCCAGTAGTTTCTGTAAAGCTATGAATAATCATTTCTTACCAAACAGACAAAAGTCTCTGGCAGTGGAGAAGTCATTGGATATATCTCTACTAACGTGCACAACTTCGAAGTTTAATATGGATGAATCCATGAGAACAGAGGACACATTTAAGCGTTGCCATACATCCGAATACTCTGTAAAATGAATCATAAAAAATAATATAACTAGAGGAATCAGTAAAAAATTCAGGGAAAAATAATAGAGGTAAAAGCATTGGAGATTTCCCCAGTGAAAGACTTTCATCTTCCTTTGCATCAACGGGGAATAAATGAAATAGAACATTCAGAGGCCTCTGATTGACTAGATGGTCCAGTCCCACTTTCAGAAGTCATGTACAACTAGGGTTACACAGGTATTCAGTTAATAAAGAGATAAATCTGGAGCAGTTCCAATCAGGTTTGCAAGTAAATCAAACTGATTGAACTAAAAGGTTTCTGAACAGGCCTAATTACATTAAAGGTCATGGGTCATAATGCTTGCACACAAGTTCCCGAGGACACGCAGCCACTAACACCTTGGAAAGCAAGTGGGGATTCCTGCATGTGACTGAGCACTCCCGGAACCGTCAGCAGACATCCACTTCTGTAACTAAAACAGAAGCTGGTTCCCTAAGGTAGGCTTCACCTCAGTCACCTGGAAGATAGACATCTGCATCTGAGTTAATTACACTAGGCTCCCTGTACTATCAGGAGGAACAGACAGTTTTACTATACAGTACCTCCATCCTGGTTTAGATGTCTGCTTTAGAATGAGACAAATCACTCTCAGGAATCCACTAATTACATGAGCCAGATGTCCATGTTGTGTGTACGGAGACCCTCACGCAAGTAGCTGAAATGGAGATGTTTCTGTTGCCTGCACACATCTACATCCAAGGCCAGGTTGGGTGGGGTTTTGAGCAACCTGGTCTGGTGGAAGGTGTCCCTGCTCATGGCAGGGGGGTTGGAACTACCTGATCTATAAAATTCCTTCCAACCCAAACCATTCTATGATACATACAGAGACCAAGTCCCGACCTTAGAGACTAAGTGAAAATGAGACAACAGTTTTCACAAATGTTATATTTAGTCTTCATTTCTCTTACAAGCAATTGACCAAACTCAGAATCACAGAATCACAGAATAGTAGGGGTTGGAAGGGACCTCTGTGGGTCATCTAGTCCAACCCCCCCGCCGAAGCAGGGTCACCTACAGCAGGCTGCACAGGACCTTGTCCAGGCGGG